>OESA01000070.1_pt1 | contig 48412 bp, 37 predicted proteins | sample 1540101 | NCBI WGS metagenome assembly OESA01 (sample SAMEA3891891, study PRJEB23780) | metagenome | biome: terrestrial biome; feature: animal house; material: Caecal content | place: Italy | collected 2015-05-05 | reverse complement strand
CAACGCTGGTAAACTTTTTCAGTGTCAGTGGTAAAGAAATTCATTGACATTTACATTATTTGCGGTGAATCACAGAGAGTGTGTCCGAAAATTATAAGCGAATACACATACGGCAGAGTCCCAATTCAAGGACTCTGCCATGTTTTTATAGATGGGTAGTTATTAAGACGCTTACAAAATAAGTGATCTTACTGCATTTGATGGAATAAAAGCTGTTTGCGATCCTTGGTAGTGTGGAGTGTTTTGTTCTCCTGCAATTTTCGAGAGTGATTCATAATAAATAAAACCGCTTAAATTTTCACGGAGAATGCATAAGCTGTGTTATTTTATAATTTTGAACCCCATGGCCAAAATTACTTTGATGGTTTCTTCAGCGGTGTTGCGGTCATATGCTTTTTCTGCTTCCGACAGTTGAGAGTAAGGGACGAGACAAGGAGTCTCTCTTCGCTGATCATTGCGCTGTTTGCCATATGTCCATCCTTCGTTGAGTCTGCCTAATGCCCATGTATCGTGGACATTTTCAGCAATTTTTTCAGACAAGGCAATTAATTCCTCTGGCAGACAGATTCGGCTTGTGTCAATAGGTGTGGGGGTATACATACAACCATCTCCTTTGTGCGTGTTATTTTTTGGTATGTATCTGAATGGTGTCTTTGGATTTTTCGGAGGGATCCAGTACAGCCAAAGGACACAAGTCGTTGTGCATCATTGCCCGGTCAGCGCGAGTGGATTTGGAAGGAGAGCCGCTGTATATATAACCAAGAGATCTCATATAGGCATTCCAACGATTGTGCTCAAATAGGACGGTTTCTTCTTTGTCGGAGAGAATCCCTGCTTTTTTCATCAGGTTTGCGTGAACAGCACGTGCCATGGAGGAATGCCGGAAAAATTCAAATCGTTCATACTTCTTTTTTTCCAGGATTTTCTGCTTTTCCATGTGGGCACGTTCTTCGGCAGTAAGGTCTTTGTTATTCAGCTCCTCATCTACCCAGCACGCGTGGTATTGAAAGGCTGCTTTTTCGACATCCGGCTGGTAAATACATTCGTACTGGTACTGGGTAGCAATACTTCCGATAAAGTGAATGTGGTACGGGATAGACTTGCAGTTAATCAGATATTCAGGATCATTTTCCTGCACCATGGCGGATTTCTTCGAATCATACACAATGGAGTAAATGGCGGGGGAATCAAGTTCAATGCTGGGCCAGGCCTTTTCAGAAGCCACGACTTTTTTTGCCTGATCAAATACGGTTCGCAAATATACGGCGGTTTCAATATTTTTATCGTCATCTCCCAAAGCAACGATGATAATGTCTGTTTTTTTCAAACGTTCCCTCTCAGCGGTATTTTTTTGAAGCAGTATCCTAAAGTCATCAGTTTCGAAATCCACCCCATTATAGAATCGGATATCCTGAAAGGAATCACCAATCATATTCAGGTGACATTTTTCCACGAATTCCGGACATTGACGTCTCAAAACTGATTGAATGTAACCTCGGTTCGTGTTGCAGACCCCGTTGTCAAAAAGGTTGACCTCCAGATGATAGCCTTTGATTTGGCAGAACCACATGAGTGTTTTGAAAAATTCTGTACCGTGTCTTCCTGTTCCCGCAATCATCACGGAAATCGTATGGTGTTTGCAGTTTTTTAGATGGTCCAATATCATCGACGGCACGGTATTCCAAGCAAGCTGTTTCAGATGATTTATCCTTCTGAGCTTGAAGCAGTTGTCATCAAAATCTGCCTGAGCGGCTGCTTCCAGAAGTTTATCGTAACGCAGGGAATCCATGGTATAGGCGCTGGCAGCGCTTGAGGCAAATACAAAGATTTTTACATTTTGTTTCTTCCCATGATTTTCCAGGTTTGTTGTCAGCTTTACTGCCTGACTCACATTTTCAGCCTCGTCCTCGTGAATGAGAAATATTTCGATCTTTTCTTTTTTTGTGTAAATATCCAGCTGAGTCAACGCATCCTTCAGGCAAATCCCATGAATTTTGTGAGCTTCCATCAACAATTCGTAATGGATATCTTCGTCTTGGGAGGAGACCTCTGTGAAAACAATTACCGGCCGTGTACGGTGGTGCTCATGGAAATGGGAATGAAAAATACTTTTTGCAAGAACGATAGCCTGATCATTCAAAGCAGAAAAAATATAAACAGGGCGATTGAAGGTGAATTTATAACGCGTTTTTGCCTTGAAATTGTCCAAAAAAGACAGCACAGCCCCAAATGTCATGATGGGAGCAAGAACATATAGAAAGGTACAGTATGCAGAGTAGAAAACTTCAAGGGAAGGACTGAGATTACATTCCGTCAGGGTATCTCGAATGATATCAAATTCTCCGTCCAGAATAAACACTCGCATTGCGTTATGTACGGACATCAGCAATGGACGTATAATGGCAATGCCGTTCCCAAAATCATAGTTACAATAATAAATGGGGACAAATATCAGCAGGACTGCAATATAGGTGCCAGATGTGAGAAGAACCAATCTGGGTATTCTGTTCTTTTGATGTTCGGGGTTGGGGGCAGGAAGGAGACAATATATGCCGAAAATTGCAAATGTACAGAGGGAGGCAAGTCCGCAAATAAAGAAACAAAATGTTGTGTTGTCCATGATTCTGCTCCTTAAAATAAAATGGGTAGAAATATGAGATTAGGATGCACAAATTACCAAAAAGTGTAAGGCATTGACTGAGTTAGATGTAAGAATTGCTTTTTAATGCGAATTTTAAATTATCGGAAATATCAGTCGGATGATTCATGAAAGCATTATACTTCAGCTGGGAGAAAATGTCCAGTCGATGGTTTAAATTGTTTGTGTTTGTTCTTTTGAGGAATGTGATTCTGTTTATATTTTTGAGGTTAGATTGGTTCCAAACATAAAATTTGTGTAAAAAATCAAAATATGTTGAATTTTGTGTTTTGCTGTGGTAGAATACAGAAAAAAGTATGTACAATGCATGAATAAAATGAAAATAAATTTTGCGAGGAGAGAGAACATAATGAAACGGGTGATTAGCATACTATCGGCGTTTGCTTTGCTGCTTTGCTGGGCATTATCAAGTGCTCCCACGGGGCGGGCAGAGAAGGCACAGGAATCTAGGGCTATTGCGATTGTTTTTGATAACTCCGGCTCTATGTATATACAAGGACAACAGGCGTGGTGCCGGGCAACATACGCGATGGAAGTATTTGCATCCATGCTGAACGATGGGGATTCCTTGTGTGTTTACCCCATGAATCCGGTAACGGTGGAGGGGAAGGAATACACAATGGATTCTCCGCTACGCATCGGAAGTGCTGGGGAATCCAGAAAAATTCGGGGCATTTATACAGAGCATGCAGGAGTGACGCCCATTGAAAGTATTGTTGCAGCTGCAAATGGCTTGAAGAACGAGAACGCTGACCATAAATATTTGATTGTTCTGACTGATGGCGCAAGCTTTTACCGTGGGGGAACAGAACTCTCTTCAGGGCAAACCCAGGAAGCTTTGACGGAAGTTTTAGGAAAATATGCCGGAAACGGCATGGATGTGCTCTATTTGGGCATTGGCAGAAATGTGGCTATGCCGACCAATGCCGAGTCCCAATACTTTACGAAAGAGAAGGCTTCAGATAGCGCTGATGTTTTGGCAACACTTACAAAAATGTGTAACCGCATTTTTGGACGGGATACCTTGCCTCAGAACCACATAAAGGGCAACCAGATTGACTTTGACATCTCGATGAAGAAGTTAATCGTCCTGGTGCAGGGGGAAAATGTGTCCGATGTCAGCATCTCGGGTTCGGCAGGAGAAGTGGGGACAAAACAAAGTGCGGGACAGCTGCAATATTCCACAAACGGCTGCGGTAACTATGACTCCGTTCCGGATACCTCTCTTCAGGGTGTGATGATTACTTATACCGATTGCGCACCGGGTTCTTATACCATCAATTATTCCGGCACTGCGACCAGTGTCGAAGTTTATTATGAGCCGGATGCCGATATGGTTGTGGAATTTGTGGCACCGGATGGCAGTTTGGCATCGGCTGATGCACTGTATGATGGCGAGTACGCTGTCCGCTTTGGTATGAAGGATGCCAAAACTGGTCAGATGGTTTCCTCGGATTTGCTCGGAAACGTTGTATACCAGGGTAATTATTCCGTGAATGGGCAGGAGTATCCCATTGATTGTAATAACGTAACCGGGGAACAGAAAGTTTCTCTTCAGGTTGGTGATGCCTTTGATGCTACCCTGACGGTGACATATCTGAGTGGTTACACCATTACCAAGAAATCGGAAGATTTGGGGTGGCCGGATGGCGGCCTGACAGTCATGGCGCGGCCGGCGGGGGACTTGGTTTTGGAAATTACCCCGGGAGACGATATCTATTACATTCCCACGCTGGCAGAGGGTACGCCCGCAGAGGCCAGGATTTATTACCAGGGAGAACTGCTGACAGGTGACGCTCTGCGCAGTGTTGAGATCACATGGGATCCGGATGCCAGTGGCGCGCTTTTGGAAAAGAACCTCCAGGAAGATCATTATGACATTGTCTTTTCTCATAAGAATCCCCAGGCTCCTGAGGAGACGCCCACGGGAGAGTTTACCTTCCCTATGACCGCCGTATACACACCGCCTGGTTGCCAGGAGGCAGTATCTGCGCCGGTGGAATTTAGCTATTCCATCGAAGATACATCGGACATTCTGGATATTATGGTCGAAGCACCTCAAAGCTACTACCAGATTTCCGGGCTGGAGAACAGTCAACCCATCGTGGTGTGGCTTACATATAATGGAAAGCCGTTGTCTCCGGCAGAGTTGGATGCGGTTTCGCTGACGGTGGATGCAGGTGGCTTGGGGTATACCTTGGAGAAATGTCCGGAGGAGTCTGCGTGCCGGATTTACCTGCAGGGGCAAGAGGGAGTGCAGAGCGGTAATTATCAGATTACCTGTAAAGCTGCAATGTGCGATGAAATTGGGCGTGAAATTTCCAGTAGCGACAGTACAGATATCACACTAGGTTTGCTCCCTCTGTGGGCAAGATGGGCCATCTGTATTGGTCTTCTTCTTCTGCTGATTTTGATTATCCTTGCAATTATGCATATCAAGGCACTTCCCAGAAAACTCCAGGCAAGAAAGGCGGATTGCAGGATGACCTACGATGGGGAGGATGTGTCCCGTAATGCTGGCTTTGATGCAAAAATGGGAAAGGACCGGTTTGAAGTCATCACCAAATTTGCAGGCAAGAAAACCGGCTTACAGATGGATGTAAAACCGGCGCAGGACAGTTATCTGAAGACTCCTCAGGCAAAGCGTAAGGCTGATGTGGCAGCCAAGAGCGTGAAGAAAATAGGCAATGCAACAATTTTGGAGACGACCATTGGCACAGTTAAGTATGTTCTCAACGAGGAGACCCACAAGCTGGAACGTGTCCCCCCCAGTGAAAAGCCCTTCCCCATTAAGCATGGTGCGAATGTTACATATTCCGGTGTTATGAATGATGCCGGACAGGAAAAGCCCTTTAGCATTACCACAAAACTCAGCGTTAAGAAAAAATAATCAGAAAACAGGAGGAGAATTGTCATGGTAGGAAAGAAAGAAACGCTTAAACCCAATGAGGTAAGTGCACCGACACTTTTTGTCGGCGTAGGTGGAACGGGCTGTAAGATTGTCAAAAAGGTAGCGGATTTGTGCGCACCCCAGGAAAAGGAGAATATCAATTTTCTCTGTCTGGATACCAATGTGAACGATTTGTCTGGCGTAAATACAGGAAAAACCAAGATTTACGGCATACAGACTTCCAATACCCAGACTGTGGGAAGTTACTTGGACTACGATACAGAGGCGCGCACAAAGTGGTTCCCCAAGAATGCTGTAATGTATGATAAAACCGTGTCCGAGGGTGCCGGTCAGGTACGTGCCATTTCCAGACTGGCCCTGAACTCCACAATTAAAACCGGAAGAATCCGCCCTTTGTATGAAGCGATTGATGACCTGTTCCGGAAGACGGGTAAGGAGATGAAGCAGGCCATGCGTGTGGTAATTGCTTCGACTGCCTCTGGTGGTACCGGTTCCGGCATTATTTTGCCTATCTCCATGTTCATCCGGGATTATGTGAAGGAGAAATATCCCAATACCAGCCTGATTGTCCGTGCATTGGTGCTTCTTCCGGAAACTCTGGATAGCGTCATTGACTCTCAGACAGAACGGGACAGCCAGGCTCGGAATGCCTACGCCACCATCAAGGAACTGAACGCATTTATGATGAAGGGCTCTGGATTTATTGATTTGGATGAGGACCTGCGTCAGTTCAGCGGTCTGCGGGTGGATGTGTCCGTAGCCGGCTCCGAAAAGCAAAAATCCCTGTCCCTTTTGCCTATGGATTTCTGTTTCCTGATGGATGGTCAGGATGCGGAGGATAGCACCATGATCAGCATTGGCCAGTACATTGACCAGGCTGCTCAGGCACTGTACGAGCAGAATATCGGCCCTATGCAGAAGAAGGCTTTTTCTGTTGAGGATAATATCATCAAGGAAATGACCAAGCCCGGAAACTATGGCAGAAACCGCTTTGGTGGCATTGGAGCAGGTGTGATTGCCTATCCCTATGAAAAAATTGCGGATTATGTTGCCTATGATTTGGCAATTGACAGTATTGGCGGCGATGGAGAGGCAACAAAGTGGACCAAGTATGATAATGCTGTTCGGGCCTACAAGGCGGAGCAGAAAAAGCGTGGTGTGCCCATGTCCACGTGGGACAGTGATGGGAAGATTTATACCGATGCCCTCCACAACGCCAAAGATCCTTTCTCCGTGGACTTGAACAATACTTACGAGCTGGATGCCATCGACGGTCGAATCAAGAAGTATAAGGCCAGTTTGGAGCAGCAGGCGTACGATGTGGTGCTTCGCGACAAGCGTTTTGCCAATGTATATGCATCTGCCAAGTATTGGGAAAATGCCAGCTCCTTTGGTGAGAGTGAGGATAAGATTGCCGATGCAGTGTCTGCACTGAGCAGCTACCGAGAGGTGGCAGAGGCCAGAAGTAAGGATGGCAACCCCATCATCGAGAGCATTGTGGGCCGTTGGGCTGAGGCTGTATTCTCCAATGACCTGAAGACTGTGGCGATTAAGGATGCCTACAGCATTGAGGCTCTGATAAAGAATGCCCAGGGCGAGGTGTTCCATCCCTGCGCAGCCAGATATGTGCTGTATCGTCTGCTGGAGGAAATGGAAAAAGAGACGAAGTCTACGGCCCATCATCAGGCTGCTGAGGCAATTGCTTCCTTCGGAGAAAAGGAGTACGAGTTTAAATTCACCAAGGAGAAGATTACCGGTGTTGAGAACCTGGCTGGATTAGAAAGAGAACCTTCTTTGTTTGATAAGCTCAGAGGGTATCAGCATCTGAATGATGAGGCGAACCAGGATATTCCTGCCTATTTTATGGCGATTGAGGATTATTGCAAGAAGACTGCGAAGCATGCGGTTTATGCCAAGGGATATGAGTATGTAAAAGCTTTTATTACCCAGTATGAGGAGTTCTTCAATACTTTCGTCTACAAGGTCAAGGAGCTGGGAAGAAATAAGATGGACCTGGTGGATGAGCTGAAGTACAAAAAGGGCGACTCCTATGTCAATATCTGTGCCACTGAGGAATTGCTGAATGAGCTGAGTAAATACTCCCTGCAGAAGACTCAGAAGGAAACCACCATGCTGAACTCTGATATCAATGGTGGAATCTTTGATGCGGTAAAGAACAATGCTGTATTTAAGATGGAATTGGATAGATCTGGGGATAGCTATATTGAGGAAGACCGCCGAATCAATATTTTTGACAATATCCTGTTGGATTATTTCCGCAGAAGCGTCCGGGAAAAGTGTGACGATATTGATAAGGATATCATCGGTGCAATCGAGCTGGAGCAGCGCTTGCAGGAGCGGATTCGGCTGCGTAGTGAGAGCAATGGTGACAATCAGGTATTTGAGCAGGTGACTGTGCAGGACGCCATGCGGCATATTGTGGAAGTTGTAAAAATGGGCGAAAGAATTGCAGCACCCTCTGTGCAGCGGGTTGCCAATGAGGAGCCCCGGGAGATTAAGGTTTGTGCCTATAACAAGTCTCTGTTGGATAACCGGAAATTCCGGGTAAAGGACCTGATTCCCAATGGAGAAGCGGTGGATACGGTTTCCAAATACGAAATCCACTTCTATAATGCGCTGTACAATCTGACTCCGGACAAGCTGAAAAAGTTTGCCGCTCCGTACGACACGGAAACCGGTCACAAAAATGCGGGTACCTACCACAAGGCTTACTTCGATTATTCCCGGTTCATCGGACCGGATTCTACCAAGAATGCCGTCATCTCCACCCATATCGACAAGCGCTGGGATTCCATCAAGAGCATGCCGGAAATTGATTTCAGCTATCAACAGCTGGTAATCAAGAAAATCCACAAAGCCTTCGTTTACGGCGTGATTCATAAGGCTATTCAGCAGAGATCCCTGTCCGCAGTTGCCAATGGCAAGCGTGTATACCTGTATCGGAATTCTGATAACCGGGATATGGAGTTGCTGGTTCCCAATGGTACGCTGTGTGATGAATTCTATGAAATCCTGGATGCGCTCTATGTCAATGCGAAAGTGGTCGAAGACATCGGTCTGGTGAAGAGCCGGAAGAGAGCCATGAGTGAGGCAAAGAACAGCAATTATGAGGATACGGAATTTTTCCGGGATATGGCAGAATTCAATCTTCTGAGTGTACTTCCTTATTTCAAGAAAGAAGATGCAGATAAAATTGACAACCACATCTGCTCTCAAAAGGATTTGGATGCGCTGAAGGCTGTCCTACGGAACAATAAGGAAGAGCGCAGCAAGCTGGGTGAGGCATATGAGAACATGGGAGACGATGGAAAGCGTTACCTGGAGAATGTAAGCAGTTTGTTTGAAATTCCCCTGGCATTCTACTGTTCTATGCCCAATTCCGGTAGATATATTTCCGAAATTACTGCAATGGTAGATGCTGTCATTGATGTGTTCCGTGAGGAGTTCACCCAGTGGGAGAAGCCGGAAGATGTCAAGTTTGTGCTTTGTACTCGATTGACCGATGAGCTGAACCTGCTGAAGAGAAACTATCACTTCTATCAGGAAAATATGCGGGCTCCCGAACCTCTGGAGAATGTTGTGATTGATATTATACAGCGGAAAATCCGTGATGTGATTCTTTCCGCTCCGGAACCTCAGGATTATGAGGTGCTTCTGGATAAGGTTGCAAAAGAATTCGCAGAAATGGAGAGCGATAACAACTAAGAAACGGAGATGAATGGTTATGTTCACAGTTTTAATAGCTGAAAAGGAACATATTGAAGCCATAAAGCAGGAAAATGCTCTGTTTTTTGAACCGTTTCTGGAGAAAAAGGATCTGGTAATCTGCAGCTGGAATCCCCAGGGACAGACCTTGCAGGAGGCTGTCCCTGGGCTCCTGGATGTGGTAGGGCGCAGGAAGGAATGGCGTGCGGTTATTTTGAATACTGACCGATCTGAGCAACTGGAGAAACAAAATCCCTTTGATGTTGTGGATTACAGTGGTGTCCAGTCCCTGTCTCAGCCTACAGCCCAGCCCAACGCAAATGAAGATTGGGATGCATGGGAGAATTCCTGGAAGGCATATTTTGATTGCCTGATGCCGGTGAAGGAGCAGGTGTATCGGGCGGCATTGGAGCGCCCCCTTCAAAAGCTTGCCACGTGGCTTTGCTTTCAACCTACAGATTTTCTGTTGGAAGATGCCCAACGGGAGACGGAAGACAGCCTGGTTGGAATGCAAACAGGAGAGAAAGCTGAGATAAAGCCAAACGTCAGACTGGAAAGATTGGAAAGTATCCAGTACCGATGGCAGCTTTGTCTGAAGGAGAAGCTTCGTCGGGAGTTTACAGGGGGGAAATCCATCAATATCGCTTACCCTTCTGCGATATACTGCATTTCTCCACGTGTGTCGGAGACAGGTTTCTTTACCCCTGATGCGTACTGGAACATCCGTTCCAGTAATGAGTATTCTGCTTTTTCGGATCGCAATATGTTTTTTGACAAAATGCGATTCCTTGTGTTTGATATGCTTCCCGAGACCCATCGGAACAGTCGTTGCGATAAAATCCGATTCCTGTATACGGTGCTGGTGTTTGCATCAAATGAAATCCCGGGCGGTGCATTGCAGGCAAGAAAACTCTATGCGCTTGACAGCGAGTGCGACGAAAAACCGTTATGTGTGTTGGCTACATCCTATGATAAAAAGTTGTCTGCGACTTATGACATTATCGAAATTGAAATGGAAAGGATTCGCAGCGAAATACCCGGAGCTTTGACTGACAAAGAGGCCGTAGCATTGTTTTGCACGCCTACAGAGGTCCCGGTAACATTTGAAGCGGGATTAAATCCAGAACTCCTTTTTGCGGAAACTGATTATGGCCTTTCCGGGGATTGTCCGGAACAGGAAAGCCTGAAATGGAGCAGAGGATATAAGACTGCGAAAAAGCAGCTTTTGGAAATGCAGAAGAAACAGCGACGCATGATGAAAAAAAGTGTGGATAAAACCCACTATTTAAGTCAGGTGCCCCAGGGGGACATTAGCCGACTGACAGCATTCCAATTAGAGGATGTGAAGGAACAGACAGACAATGCTGAGGAAGAGATGATTGCCAGCACGCCCAAGGGCGATTCTGCCTTCTCGGACTACGCACAGCGTATGGCAGAGGAGAATAAGAAGGTCAAGAAGGTTCTCAAGGGACGGATGTCCAAACGCAGGACGATTGTTTCCGGTTTGGTTTGTCTTGGTATTTACCTGATAGCACTGCTTCCCATGCTTCTAGGCAATCTGTCCACCGCTAGAACACAGGAGACGGCAATTGTGTTGATACTGATTGCGTTGGGATTACTGGCCGGGGTATTGCTGGTTGGTCTTTTCGTCCTTCGTGCGGCAGTTTTGCGGGCAATCAAGGGATATAATACGGTTGCGGAAGGAATCCTGAAGGAAATTCAAGGTTCTATGGAGGGATTATCCCGTTTTTTGAGTGCGGTATGCAATGTACGAAGAGGTCGTAGTATTTGCAACTATTATAATAAAAATGTGGATGTTTATACATTGAAGCTTCGGATACGGAAAAAGCATCAGGAGGATATCCGTAAAAGACGTGCATATCTACAGGAGTTCTATGGCGATTTTCTTGGGGGCAGCGAATATTATGACCAGGCTATGATTCGTCCCTATGAATTGGACTTTGATCAAAAGACAGAGTTCGCCTATGCGCCGCCTTTCCTTACAGGAGATTTCCGCCAGATTTCCTTTCTGGAAAACGGAAACCTTATTACTGTTCCCACGGGATATATTACCCGTATTTATGTAAGACAGGAGGAAATCTATGATGCTTGATTTGGTATTTTTGGCTGTAATCACATTGTCTTTTCTCCCTTTCTTCCTGTTGATTTGGCTCAATGGAAAAGCAAATCTTAAAAAGCCGGTTCGGGTTCAGCAAATTTTCATGCCTGTAATTGCCCTTGTATATTGTGTTGTTTTTTTGTTTGCGATGGAGAGTCTTCAAAATCTCCTGGTTCAGGGCCTGCAATTGATTGCAGACAAATTGGCTGGTACTTCGGCAAAGATGGTATCCGATTGGCTGAAGAATATGCTTCTGCGGTATACTGTGGCAGTTCTGCTGGTGCTGTTTAATACACTGATGCTTCTTATCTACCTGATTTTGAAAAAAATCCTGTGTATTTTCTTTAAGAGAATCCGTTTTTCTCCGGAATCTATCCTGGGAACTCTGGTGAAGGGAATATACATTTATGATCGGGAAGAAGATATCTGGTATGTAAAGCAAGAGTTAGGTCAGACCAGAAGCTTTTTCAAAATTGCATACTATGGCGGAACGGTTTTGTTGGTGTTGATTATGCTCCTTTCCTGCACTCTTGCTAAAGAGGGAAGAATGACAGCCCCATATTATCCTGCCTTTGCCATAATATTTTTGGGAGAGCTGTTTTTCTTCCTGGATGGTCTGGTGAAGGGAGAATTGGAGAGCAGTTTATCTGTTACGGCTGACCAGTCCCGGCGTGTGGCAATGTACCCCTTGCTGCGGAATCCTCTGAGAACGCTTTTGGATGACAAACTATCCTCCGAGGGCACAACGGTTAACAATACCGGAATGCGCGGCGGCTCTGTGGAGGATATTTTGGTTAACATTGAAAGGGATGGGACACACTTAAGCAGAAACTACAGTGCATTCATCCGCAAAAAGATGGACGAGGGCTTCAAGCCTCATCCGGACTACATCCGTTCCGGATATGAACTGGCTTCCGGTAAAAGCCTGCTGTTCAATACACCTTTTTACTATAAGCTCCAGCCTTACGCTTTTTATGCGATGAACCGACAGCTGCTTGAAGGGCGAAAAGTACTGATTGTGCTGGGACGGCATGGAACAGAAACGGATCTGGAAAAATGGTGCCGTCAGGGAATGGAAGACATTTCCAATGTTCCAAATCTTTGGAACATTGCCAGACTTTCAGAAAAGGCAAAAAATGAAGATGAAATTCCGGATATCGGCATTATTTCCTGCTCTGGTGTGCATGATCTGAATATTCATAAGGCAAATCTTCCCTTCTTAAAAATGGTTGGATTTGTAATGATTGTGGAACCTTCCCGTTTGGTAACAACAGCCCAGATTGGCCTTCACCTGTTAATCAAAAATCTGGGTGAAGAACAAATCACCTATTGCTCTGTGGATTGTAACTGCGATGGCTTGGTGGACACCCTTTCCCATATCCTTATGGCCAATCTGACGGAGGTTACAGCTACTGAATTCCCCCCGGGCATGAGCTCCTATATGTGTTGGACTGCGGATGATGAATATGTTCAGCACCGTCTGATTCCCGGTGTTTCCAGGTACCTGGGAATGGGAACAGAGCTATCCTTCATTGCCTTAAAGAACCAGGTCAAAACTGCTATTTGGTACGGTGGGGATTCCTATCCGGTTTTAGACGCTCATTGGATTGCCAAACAGTACTACCACGATTTGCTTGAATATGCCGGGTTACCGGGCGTACAAGAGACATTTGATACGGTTTTCCAGACTTCTTTCAATATGTGTGATCAGCGTGTATGCGATTTCGCCTATGTGAGTGTGGAAGATGACCGGAATAATTTGTTTGAAATTCGCCGCAATTTTGCCACGATTGCCCGGCAGCAGGGGTTTGTCAATGTAATATCCTCGGAGTATATGCTCCGGGAGTACATGGCGGAAAATACTCAGTTGTTTACTGCTGACCCGAAGGCAATTCCTTATTTGGCAGCAGATTTTGCCCGGACTATCAGGAACTCCATCCTGCGTATTTGCCTGAAGCTTTGCCTGGATGGAATGCTGGAAGATGTATTGCAGCGTGAACTAATGCTAATAGGCGTGGACTCAGATGAGCCTGACAAGAGCCTCTGGCGAGAGATTTGCAAACTACTTGGATGCAATACTTCTGCCACGGATAATGACGGCAACCCAATACTTCTTCTTTCGGGAAAAGGCAGCTCCCAAACCATCTCCCTGGAAAAGAAAAATACCCTTACTTTTAGCCGAAAGTACTCTGTGGAGCATGGCCGGTTTGTTGGGGTTTTCACCATTGAGAATCAGGCCTTTGGCGAATATATCCTGGAGGATTTGCAGAATGCTACGTATGTGGCAGAACAGGACAGACAGGATTGTTATCTCGGTACGGAGCTGAAAGGCCATATCTACCAGAAATATCTGCCTGGGCAGTTTTTTACCCTCAATGGCAAGTACTACGAGATGGTAGGAGTAGCAACGGGTAACCGTATTTTGGTGCGGCGAGCTTCTGAATATATTAGTGGACGGTTGGCATTCCGGCAGGTTCGCAACTATACCATCAGCCGTTTGGAAAATTCCCAAGCTATGGGTGATTTGAAGACGATAAATGGAATTCTCATTTATAACCAGTTTGCTGATTTCTCTGTGGCGACATCGGGCTATTGGAGACTCCAAGCCTACAATGCTTTCCACACAGGAAGCTTGATAGAGTTGAATGGGATTCCAACCCGAGAGTATCATAATAAACAGATCCTTCGATTGGATTTCTCCCAATTAGGGGATGGGTTTACGGATGAGATTCGGGTTACATTGACCAATCTGCTCAACGAAGTATTTGTAACGCTTTTCGCTGACAATGCACCGTTTATTTCTGCGGTTACACCGGGTGAGCATAAACTGCCTCTGACGTATCATTTGCATATAGCTGATTCAGAAGAGAACTTAGGTGAGAGTATTTTCATTGTTGAAGACAGTCAGTTGGATTTGGGGCTTCTGATTGCCGTGGAGCGGAATATTAATAGAATCCTTCAAATCATCTCCGACTATCTTGCTTGGAATCAGGAGCAGATTGTCGAGAGTCAAAAAGCGCCTGAACCTAAGAGCGAAAAGCAGCCATTTTCTCCCTATGAGTCTGCTGAGCAAACATCCAAGAAGAAAAATATACTTGCCCGCTTCTTTGGGTGGATAAAATCCCTCTTCATTGGCAAAAAGAATCAACCGGTGAATCCGGATAAGGCAGAAAAGAAAAAAGAGAAAAGGTCTTTTCTGACCTGGCTTAAAGAGCTGTTTGGGAGAAAGAAGAATGCCGTTGAGAATGTTGGCGAGCAGCCTCAAGAACAGCAGGAAACGCCAGGGGATGAGGGCGCAATACAGGACGATGGAGCCCAAGAAACTGCACAAGAGCCAAATCAGGAGGAAACTGGAGTGACTTTACAGGAGCCAAATCAGGATGAAATTTCCTCTTCTCCTTCTGAAGCATGTGATGAGGAGCTGGAGGGGCAGACAGAATCTGACAAGCAAGCTCTTGGCTCAGATAACACTGAAGATTCGTTTGATGCAACAGATGAGGCAGTATCTCCTATCCCTGAAGAAACTGAGGTGAAAGAGCATGCTGAATGAACATTACGAAAATGAGGCTGAGAAACTCCTGGATTCTCAGGGAGAAGCCATGCAGGAACCGGCTGAAGCAGTAGCCGAAGGGGAGGAAACACTCTGTCAGAATGATGGATGCGACCAGGTAGAGATGCCGAATGAGGGAAAGAAGGCGGAGAAAGAGTCAGCGGACACCTTGGATTCGGAGACTACGGAGGAAACTGCACCTGGCGGTAAAAGAAAGAAAAAGCCATATCATGAAAGGTATTACCTGAGATATGGGGATGTACCCGGGTTGGAGTCTCTGGATTTGGGGGGGACCAGAGAATTTCTGGTGCGGATGGGCTTCGATGGCGGTGAGCTGCGACAGGCCAGAAAGGGTAAGGATTATGCTGTTGCTTTGCAGCAGACTGTTAATTCCAGCGGTCCTAAGAATTACTGTTCTTACTGCGGTTGCGAGATTGCAGGGGTGGATTACTACCGTGTGCCAGATGGTCGTCTCCGGTGTACTACCTGCAGCGCAACAATTGTAAAAACTACCGAGGAGATTCGGCAAATTTTGCATCGTGTTTTAGACAACCTGGAGAATTTCTTTGGAGCATCAATCAAAGTTCCCATTGATATTCAACTTCTGGAGCATAGAAAACTTAAGAAGAAAATCCGTTGTTCTATCAGCGAGGTAGACAACAAAAGTGTGTTGATTCTCGGCGTGGCGATTAACAAAAATAAGCAGTACTCGGTCCTTTTGGAAAATGGGGCACCTCGAATTTCCATGATAGCGACCTTTGCGCATGAATTGACCCATATATGGCAGTACACCCATTGGGACAATGTAAAGGGCTTCCCCAAATGTGCACCATCAAAGCGCCTCTTGGTGTACGAAGGTATGGCCAAATGGGCGGAGATTCAATATCTGTATCTGATTGGCGAGACCGCTGTGGCACAGCGGGAGGAGTTGTATACCAGGAATCGTCAGGATGAATATGGCGTTGGATTCCGAATTTATGAGGATGCATATCCGTTGACACGTGAAGCGATGACATGCATGGCATCTCCCTTTACTCCGGGTAGATACCCCTTTGATTAATGCAGCCACCCCGGATTTATCCGGGGTGGTATGCTTATTGGAGGATAAATATGGATAATTCATCTATTTTTATAATACCGACAATATCTGAGGATACAGTTGGACTGTATATACCATCTGATCAGGGAGAATGGGAGGAATTTTACCTTGATCCGGACTATTTTCTTTGCTACATCAGAGATTTAGCGAAGGATTGCATGCGCTTGCGCTCTTTCCGATACCGGTGCCCCGATAGTGTTGATATCTATATGTATGAAGATAAACTGCTATCATGCAGGCGACCACATCTTTCTGGAATACAGTTTGTGAGTTTTGGAAGCGGAATAGGCTTTTTGGAATTCGTTGTGGATTATGGTCAAATGTCCCCACATGAAATCTGTGAGTTTGCGTACCGGTTCAAGAAAACGGCTCCCAGCCGAGAGCACTACCAAATAGGAGCCAAGTTAACATTACAAGAGGCTGCAACTAAAATACTGCCAGGGGTTCGCCTCTTCTTTGATTGCGAGGCGGACTTCAAGCGCGAATGCCTGTGCTACCACTGTTTAAATTGTACGACAGATAGAGAGCAGAGACTGCATACGCTACTGAGATTACGGCGGAGTTACCATTCGGATTTTTCTGTAAATACTGCTGAAGATGAAACAGATATGGTGTATATGCCCTACGAGTACGATTGGTGGGCAGGAAGCGAGGAAGCTTTGGTCAATATTTCTTGTCCAACATCCGATGAAAGAACGAACCGATATATTGACCAATTTAAAAGCATTCAACTGGAAAAAGATTATCATTTTATGTATCTGTTGCTGCTTAATCAGCGATACAGTGCCATTCGCCTGATTGAGCAAGTTGCTGGCGGGAGCAGGGATTTGAAACATATTCAGGAGATTGCTCAGCGGATTGTGGCCTTGAAGACAAATTATGCGTTTCGTATTGTTTCTGGCGACATGATTTATCAGGAAGTCTATAATCGCATGTATGATATTTTGAATATTGATAATTTGCTAAAAGATGTTGAGGACAACGAGTCCAGAATGGAGATGGTTAACATCAGGCAGGAGGAAAAAACGGGAAAGGTAGTCAATACCATATTAAGCGGTATCGCTGCATTGTCTATTTTTTCTGCAGCAATCGATGCTGCGTCCTTGCTTGATCGGTTTGGCCTGTCGTCGACGGTTTCTACGGTGTTAGCCACTGCTGTGGCACTGGCGGCGATCATCTTTGGTGTCTATTTCTTTAGAAAAAACGGTCAATAATGAAAGAACTTTATATGGCAAGGCCAAACCCGACGTATCTTAAATAGATTTTCAACGGATAGATAGCTTACATTGCGTAATGTGGAGTCCTGGAGGCAAAGAGCGATCTTCGCTGATATGAAAGAGAGAAGTGGAACATTTCAAGGAGGACATGTAATGAATAGAAGAGTAAGATTTTTTGGAGCGCTTTTATTGGCGATACTTCTGCTGATGACGGCTTGTGAAAGGGGGCAGGAAGAATCTTCTGCTCCGGAAACCACTGAAGCCACCATCGGTGAAACTGTGGCAGCAACGGAACCGGAGAAGACGATGACCCAGGAGGAGCGAAATCAACTGTACCGTAGGGTTGATTACGCTGTGGTTGGACAGACAATTTATACAGGGGGATATTGGAAAGGGTACCAGATATTTGATGCAGATCAGGACAATGCAGAAGAATTGTTTATTTCCTGCGAAGGAAAGGAGTTACGGGGGGCTATTTTTGCTTTTGACTATAACTCAGATAATAAGCCCTTTGCAATCGGTCATGTAAACCATGGTGCGTCCGGAATGTCTTACCTGGAGTGCATGAATACCGGTAATCCGGTACTGAGAAGTAGCTATGGTTCCGGAGGCGTTGGAACGATGGATGTTTATAATCGTTGGAACGGGGAAAATTGGGAAGAGTTCGCCTACTACCATATCAAAAAGGACTTCGAGGCCATGCAGGATAGCGATGAAGTGATATATAGCATCAGAGATATCCGGTACGAGGGAAAAGATGTGGAGGAGGAAGATTTTTTTCAACGTATCGATGCCTTGGGCCTGAAACCGGTTTCTGGAGACCTTAAGGAGCTTCTTGGAACAACGTGGATTGGTATGGATATTGAAGACTTCATTGAAGCATACGCAGACCATTTAGTTAGAAATGCTGTTGGGACGACAATGTATGCGCGGGGAGATATAGATGGTGACGGAATGGACGAGGCGCTGTGGTATTTGGACAATCCTGTGGGTTCCTGGATGCAGAACTTGCAGGACCACCGGGATGCCTACAACCTCACACCGGAAGTGATAGAAAAGTGCTTTGAAGGTTCTGACGTGGGGGTGCTGATTTTAGCCGATGGAAACGAAAACCAGGGTTTAGTCTCAACCGCACTTGCACCTGTAACCGGAATACGCCATATGCAGATTGAGAACGGCGAGATTGTTTTTGATCTAGAGGGGGCCGTGCAGGCAAAGTACAAATTTGCAGGCTTGTATGAAGAAATTGGTACTTTTATCCTGAAGGAAATTGTGTCGCTCGATGAAATATATTTGAGGACGGGGGCGTGGTACTTTTACAGTCCCCAGGATACGTTTGTAAATGTATTCCATTTTGAAGAAGGCAACAAAGGCTATACAACTCAGCGAAAGACGGAAACGGGAGAAGAGCTCGATTATGGTAATAATTTCCAGTACGCTGTTTCGAGTGACGGGCAGAGGGTAGTGATTACCTATGAAAATGGTGATACGAGAGAATTTAACCTGTATTTGGATACAGAGTATGGTGCTGTTCTTGCAAGTGATATTCTTTACGATATATTGCCTGATGGGAGCGAGGTGCCATTTCAGAGTATTATATGGCGGTATCCTGAACAACCTACGATTGAGGAAATGCTGCGGTATTACTCCGAAAGAAGAGGGAAATTTATTCTTCCTCCTGAAAACTAAAAGAAGGAACTCCTTATTTGGTTCTTGATAGCTTCAGCTGGAAAAATATCGAGAAAATGAGAGACAGATAAAATGGAAAAGAATGATTTGTTGGTTTTAAATGAACTGGAGAAATCTGGTGAAGCTCTGCGGCCCAGTGTGCAGGTGGAGCATATCCTGGCGGAAATCAACGATACCTACCAGACATCGCCCATTGCCCGGATTCCTTTCACGGAAATCGCTGCTTTGGGTGGCTCGTTTGCCGGAGTTGTGGAAACTCTGGCTACGCCTGTGGGAGAGGGTTTGTATCGCTGTGTATTGTTGAAGGGGGTGCAGACGAAATCCTGGACTACAGATAGGATAGGATCTCATCCGTATACCTTCACAGTCTAAAAAACAAAAAAGGTAAAATTTCAAACTTTTTGCGCATAAATGATCTGTGTTTATTTCTGTGTTTACATACATTCACTTGTATAAAGTTACATAAAAATACTCAATAAATTAGCTTAAAAAAGCGGAAATAACTATAAATAACAGCGAAATTTAGGACTTGGGTGAATAATTATACCCTCTCATAACCCGGAGGTCGTAGGTTCGAGTCCTGCCTCCGCAACCATAAAAAAGACCGGAATTCATGCGAATTCCGGTCTTTTTCTATACTTTTTGCAGCGATTTAGAGGAGCCGAAAATCCTGCAGGGGTTTATTTAGGGGTTTATGGTGAATATAAGGTTTTCAGTAAAAGTAACAGGAGCAAATCAAAGGCTGGATCAAGCGATATAACCGGCGCAACCAAAATATAAAGCAAGGGATTGTTCCAAAAACCAAAGACCGTGCACGTAAATATCCTTTACGCGACAACGAAGCATATGAAAGAGAGATCGCCAAGTTGCGCATGGAAAACAAATTGCTACGGGATTTTCTGCAGTCCACAGAAAGGATGTGAGGCCGAGAGTAAAGTATGCAGTTATCTATCGTCACCGGAAGGAGTATCCTGTAGCCGTTATGTGCAAGTTCTTTGAGGTGTCCCGAAGTGGATACTATGAATTTATAAAACGTCTGGGACAGCGTGAGAGCGATGCAGACCTTGCCGAAAGGATTCAGGCGTGTCAGAACAAGACAGATAAAACTTACGGCTACAGAAGAGTCTGGAAGTGGCTGCAGGACAGAAATATAAAGAGAAATCCGAAAACAGTGCTTAGAGTAATGAAAAAATATGGTTTATTGTCCGAGGTTCGTCGTCGCAGGAAGTGGGTAAATCTTGGACAACAGGTACATAAGTATGAGAATCTTCTGAAACGGCAGTTCCGGGCAGACAGACCAAATGCCAAATGGGTCACGGACATTTCCTACATCCATACCAAGGAAGGGGTGCTGTACCTGTCCATGTTCCGGGATTTATACGACAACAGCATTGTTGCTTACAAAACGGCATCCAGGCAGACGGTAAGCTTGGTCTTGGATACTATCCGACTGGCAATAAAAAAGGAGAAAAAGAGAGTCGCTGCGGAGTTGCAGCTCCACAGCGACCAAGGCTTTCAATATACCTCACACGGATATTTTAAGCTAACACAATCTTACGGTATAACGCCGTCGATGTCAAGTAAGGGAAATCCATACGACAATGCAATGGCAGAAAATTTCTTCTCTATTCTGAAAACAGAGTGCATCTACCGACACAAGCCCAAGACATTGCATGAAGCGAATGAGCTGATTGACAGATACATTCACTTCTATAACCATGAGCGTATCCAGAGTAAAACTGGAGTGGCGCCGCTGACGCTGCGCCACTCCGCATAAATTGAATATTTCCTACATAGGGGGCTTTTTGTACTGTCCGCACAAGCTGGGGCAGTTCAATGGCAGGGAGGCCTTTGCTATGGGTTTATTCGGAAGCGTTCTGGGCGGCAAAAACTCTGACCGCATCGGTGAAGGGGTCGTGCTTGCCACGGATGTTGCGAATCATCAGGAAATTCACCACCAGGGTACCCAAAAGGCATACGAACATATCCCCCATGGTATCCCCCACGCCGGTGCCGTGGACGTTTTGCAGGTCTCTTCCGATGATGGGGGAGGTAACATACTCTCCCAGCTCGAACAGTCCGGCAACCGCCATGGAGGCGAAGAATACGAAGAAGCAGCCGGTGGCGGGGTTGGCGCCCTCTTTGCTGTGGCGGCGCTCCAGCATCTCATAGAAAGCCAGAGCCAGAATTCCCACAAAAACCCCGGACAGGCAGTGAATTACCTTGTCATAGCCGGGAATGAGCACATAAAAAGCGGCGGCGCCTCCCAAGGACCAGCCCAGGTAGGAGAAAAGATAGATGTAGGTTTCCAGCTGCCAGCCGCCTTTCCATCCAAACAGCCGCCGGGAAAGGCTCAGTCCGGGAATCAGCAGCAAGGTGGCAAGGGGCAAAAGGCTTTCGTAGGGACTTTTCCGGACAATCCCCCTTATGGCCAGCACAATGCCTGTAAGTCCATAAATAATTCGGATGACCTTCAAAATCTTCCGGTATTTCTCGTCTCTTGCAATCAATGTTTCCATACTTTCCTCCGGTTCCGGCAGCGGCATGACTGCCCAATATATGTTGTGGATTGATTCCTATGATAGCAAACCTATGATAAAAGGTAAAGGGCAATGATGAGAGATAACATGAAATGCGGACAGTTTGCCGGTTTTGTAATAAAACGAAACAAACCGGCGGGAGTGTAACAGGAAATGATGAATAGGGTCTGGTATGATGTGTGGGAATTGGAAAAGGGCTATACCTCTTGCTGCAAGATCAGGAGCTTGTCAAAAATCTCTCCGGAGAGCAGAGCCTTCAGCATCCGGATGGTGGGTTCCGGGTCAGCGTTCATCCCGTTTTCCGCCCATTTGGATACAACTCCCATTAAGCCGGAGGCATAAAAGTTGGAAATGGTGGCAATCTGGGCCGCATCCAGAATTTGATCCGCTTGGGCGTTCAGCAAAAGGGATTTTACCAGATTGGCATAAAAGTCCAATAGACACTCCGTAAAGCCGTTTTGTCCCTGAATTCGAAAGGCCTTGATATAAAAGGCCTTGTTCTGCTGCATACAGCGGCACAACCCCAAAAGGGACTCAGCCCAGTTTCCCACTGGCTGGGAGGTGCTGATGATGGGGGCAACCTCCCGGTAGAAAATCCAGCTGATAATATCGTACGTATCTTTGAAATGGTAGTAAAAGGTATTGCGGCTGATGTGGCAATGCCGGGCAATCAGCCCCACGGAAATCTGCTCAAATTCCATGGTCTGCAAAAGGGTCTTTACCCCTTGGGCAATTCTTTCCTTGGTAAAGTCCGAGGTTGACATGATTTCACCGCCTTTGGAGGAAGGGGAGCTTTTCTATAATATCATTTTCCAGTTGATAAATAATTAAGATGAAATGAGGAATTTTTATGTTGGAAGGTATCATTCGTTTGCTGTTGGCCATTGCTTTGGCCTTTGGGGCCGGGAAGCAGCTTCTATGCTGAAAATGCCCTCTGTGCTGGGCTTTCTGATTGCCGGCATGGCCCTGGGGCCCCACGCCTTTGGCCTACTCAGCCAGGAGATTCTGGACGCACCGGTCTATCATACCCTGATTTCCGTTCTGGAATGCGGCATGGGGCTGATGCTGGGCATAGAGATGATCTGGCGGAGAATGCGCAATTACGGCAAGCAGATTGTGGTCATCACCCTGGCCCAGTCCCTGATGACTTTCTTTGTGGTCAGCCTGGTGTTTTCCCTGATTTTTTACTTCATGGATATTCCCATCTTCCTGGGATTGATTTTTGGGGGAATTGCCCTGGCTACAGCCCCGGCCCCGGCTCTGTCCATCGTGTCTGAGTACAAAACCGATGGCCCGGTTACCAAAACCCTGATTCCTCTGGCGGTTATGGACGATGTGATTGCCATTTGCGTGTTTTTGTCGGTGATGGGAATTGTTCTGCACCAGACGGCAGGGGGTTCCATTCCCAGCTATCTGGTGCTTCTGGTGGTGGCGCTGCCCATTGTCATCGGTTTTTTGGTGGACTGGCCCACGGCGAAGATTCTCCAAAAGATTGCTTCTGCCAAGGTAAGAGCCGGAATTGTGTTTGCCGGGGCGGTGGTGACAGGTATTGTGACATTGCTGGCCAACACCTACCTGATGCCCCTGCCGGTGCTGAATTTTATGCTCAGCGGCATGGTTTACTCCGCAGTATTTTCCAATCTGGTGGAGGAACCCCTGTTGGAGGAGACCATGAAGTACTGCACCCCCGTCATCGGTGCTTGCTTTACTCTGATGATTATGAACCTGGGGGCACCCCTGGACTACCACCTGATTCTGTGGGCTGGCGTCTTTACGGCGGTATATATCCTCTCCCGGGCAGCGGGGAAAATGGGCGGTGCAGCTTTGGGTGCTCAACTATCCCATGCGGCACCTACAGTGAAAAATATCTGGGTATGACCCTTTTGCCCCATTCCGGAGTGTCTTTGGTACTGACGGGCATTGCCATCTCCTCTTTGACGGGAGATTACAGCCAGTACGGCGACATCGTCCGGGGAACCATTGCCGCTGCCGCTGTGATCAATGAAATCATTGCCGTATTTGTGGCAAGACAGGGCTTTAAGCTGGCGGGGGAGATGGGCAAAGCCCAGGGACTTACCCAGGGGGAAAGCTCCGGCGGTCAGAACACCAGCTGCACCAGCAGCATATAGAAGATGGTGCCCCCGCCAATACTCAGCAGGCTGTTCCGCTTCCAGATGTGAAGCACCGCCACCAGAATACAGCTTAAAAGCTCGGGAATGCCATAGGGCCAGGCAAGAGGGGTGACGTCTTTCAGACAGTAGACCACCAGCATACCCATGATGGCGCAGGGCAGCACCGCCCCCAGCCGCCGGACGGCCTGGGGCACCTGCTTCCGGAAAATCAGAAAGGGCAGAAATCGGGTGGCCATGGTGACCCCGGCGGCCACAGCTACCAGAAGAATATCGTGGGTCATGTCGTCGTCCTCCTTTTTGCCTTGGGTCTTAGGGTCAGAAGCAGAGCCATCAGCACCATGGAGGGGATGAGGAAAATATCCTTTCCGCAAATCAAAAGACAACATAAGGTAGAGATTACCCCCACAATGGCCGGAAAATGCTCCTTGTGGGACAGCCACTGCTCCACAAACAAGGTGACAAATAGGGCAGTGAGGACAAAAGACACCCCTTCAAAGCTGACGGGTACATAGGTGCCGATAAGAGCACCCAGACAGCAGCCCACCACCCAGTAGCATTGATCCAGGAAGGAGACCAGCAGGCAGTATTTTTCCGGGAAACCCCTTCCGGAGGCTGGGCCTGGGTGACCAGGGAGTAGGTTTCATCCGTCAGGGCAAAAATCAGATAGGGCTTTGCCTTCCCGGTATCCTGATAGGTGTCCAGCAGGGAAATACCGTAGAACAGATGTCGGGCATTGACCAGCAAGGTGGCCATGGCGGTGGTGATGAGCCCTGCACCTCCTGCCAACAGTTCCACAGCCAGATACTGACCGGAGCCGGCGTAGATAAAAAGGCTCATAGCCAGGGCCCAGCCCAGGCCATAGCCGTTCTGGCTGAGGAGGATTCCAAAACCGCAGCCTAAAAACAGGTAGCCGGCGAGCACCGGCAGGGTATCTAAAAAGGTCTTGCGGAGCGCTTCTTTGGTCATAGGTTCCATCTCCTTTTCTGTTTTTCTGATTATAAAGGTGCAGGGGGAGACTTGTCAAGAAAGGAAGGAAAGCTTTCCAAAATCCCCTTGCAATTTTTCTCCTTTCCCGCTATGATGAAAGAAAAAACAGGAGGAATGGGTTATGAAAAAGACCATTGATTTGTGGGCCCACGCCGGGGAAATCCTGGAGACCGTGGGCAAGGGAGTTCTCCTTACCACCAAAGTGGGAGACCGGGTCAACACCATGACCATCGGCTGGGGTACCCTGGGAATCGAGTGGAAAACCCCTATCTTTACGGCATTTGTCCGGGAAAGCCGTCTGACCCGGGAGTTTCTGGACAAAAATCCCGAGTTTACCGTGAATATCCCCGTGGGGGGAGATGTGAAGGAGATTCTGGGGGTGTGCGGTACCCGTTCCGGCCGGGATATGGACAAAATCGCCCAGTTGGGGCTTCATCTGGAGGAGCCGGAGCATATCAGCGTGCCGGGCATCCGGGAGCTGCCTTTGACCCTGGAATGTAAGGTCATCTACCGGCAGGACCAGGATCTGGCGGCCATCACGCCGGAGAATATCCGCCGCTTTTACCCTCCGGTTCCGCCTCTGGGACAGGGAGACCACCACATTGCCTATTATGGGGAGATTGTGGGTGCATACCTGATTGAAGATTGAGTGAAGCATTTCTTCTGCGCAGCCCTTTGGGTGGAGAAAACCGCCGGAAAGGCTGCGCAGCTTCGTCCATGGAAGCCGCTGAATGTGGACAAGTGTGCATATCTGGCAGAAATTCCCGGTAAAAAGTTTTGCCACTTGGAAAAAACTTAAAAGCTTCGTGAACTTTTTGCAACATCCATTGACTTGCAACCGGGAAACTGATATAATCCGCAACGGCTACCGGAAGGGATTACGGTTGCCTTGGAAAAAGAAGAGCAGATAGATGGAGATGATACTTTGGGTATTGTGGAAATTCTGCTGCTGGCAGTGGGATTGAGCATGGATGCCTTTGCGGTTTCTGTATGCAAGGGACTTTCCATGAGAACCAGCAGCCTGCGGGCGGGAGTAATTTGCGGCGCCTGGTTCGGCGGCTTTCAGGCCCTGATGCCTTTGATTGGCTTTTTCCTGGGCACTATGTTTGCCGGGGTGATTTCCTCTTTTGACCATTGGGTGGCCTTTGGTCTGCTGGTGATTATCGGTCTGAATATGCTTAAGGAGGCCTTTTCCAAGGAAGAGGAGCAGACGGACGGCGATCTTTCTCCCCGGACCATGTTTGTGATGGCAGTAGCCACCAGCATTGATGCCCTGGCGGTGGGAATTTCCCTGGCCATGACCGGCAATGTGAATATCTGGATGGCCATTGCAGCCATCGGCGTTACTACCTTCCTGCTTTCGGCAGTAGGTGTAAAGGCAGGCAGCGTTTTTGGCTGCCGGTATGAGAAGCGGGCACAGGTTGCAGGCGGTGTGATTCTGGTCTGCCTGGGCCTGAAGATTTTGCTGGAGCACTTGGGTGTGCTGTAAATAAGTAGATACCAGCCAAAGGGCTGTTTTATCTAAGGAAACTCTGAATAAATCGTCTGCGGCTGGACAGCGGATCTTTTTCGCCATCCACGCAGAATGAAAAACAGGAAATACATACAGTATTCCACTGTTTTCCATTCTTTTGTCTGACGAAAAATCTCACGCTGCCAGCTCTTGCCAATTTATTCAGAGCTTCCCTAAAATTACATTACGAAGATAAATCTATTGGAGGAAACAAACGATGAAGAAGATGATTTCTCTGCTGTTGGTTGTGGCTCTCTTTGCTGCAATGGCTGCCGGCTGCGCCCAGAAGCCTGCCGAGACCACCGAGGCAACCACTGAGCCTACTACCGAGGCAACCACCGAGCCCACCACTGAGGCTACCGAGGAAGTCTCTGATCCTACTCAGGGCGCTGAGGCCGGTTCTCTGGAGGCGATGATCAATGAGATTGTCACCATTCAGCCTGTGGAAGTAATGATGCCTACGGCAATTCCCCTGGACCTGACGGATACCAGTGAGGATGGGGCCTTTAAGCTGAAGGGCTATACCGGCCTGGAGGATGCTTCTATGCTGACGGAGGCCTGCGCTTACGAATCCATGGTTGGCTCCGTGGCTTTCTCCATGGTTCTGGTTCGGGTAAACGATGCTGCCAATGCCGAGACTGTTGGCCAGCAGATGAAGGACGGCATCGATCCCCGGAAGTGGATTTGCGTGGAGGCCAATGACCTGCAGGTGGTTGGCTGCGGCGATGTGGTGATGCTGATTATGCTGGATTCCAGCCTGGGCGTGACTTCCCAGAATTTCGTGGACGCATTCCAGACTGTCTGCGGTGGCGAGCTGGACTTCGTGCTTAAGTAAGGAGAAACCTCTGAAGGGCAGCGGATTTTCCGCTGCCCTTTTTACTGTCTTTTAACAAATTCCCCTTGAAGATATGGTATACTACTAAAGATTCTGTGTCAAATTTTCCCAGGATACAATAATTTTCAAACCGGAGGAAATGCTATGCTATTTTCCAGCATCCCATTTTTGTATTATTTCCTGCCGGCAGTGCTGATTGTGTATTTTTTGGTGCCCAGGGTACTGAAAAACACGGTGCTGCTGGTATTCAGCCTGGTTTTCTACGGCTGGGGAGAGCCCAAATATCTGTTTTTGATGATGGGCTCCATATTGCTGTTTTACCTGTGCGGTCTTGCCATCGGCAGGAGTAAAACCAGGCCCTGGCAAAAGTTCTGGCTGATTGTATCCGTGGTGGTCAGTCTGACTCTGCTGGGTATTTTCAAGTATGCAGACTTCTTCGTGGAGAGCTTCAACGCCGCCACGGGTCTGAGCATCCCTTTGCTGCGGCTGGCGCTGCCGGTGGGTATCAGCTTCTATACCTTCCAGTGCCTCAGCTATACCATCGATGTGTATCGGGGCAACGCCCAGGTGCAGAAAAACCCCATCAGCTTCGGCACCTATGTGTCCTTGTTCCCCCAGCTGATCGCCGGTCCCATTGTCCGGTATGTGGACGTGGCCCGGGAGCTGGATAACCGTACCCACAGCTGGGACCAGGCGGCCCTGGGCCTGCGGCGGTTCCTGGTGGGCCTTGCCAAGAAGGTGATTCTGGCGGACAACTTCGCACTGCTTATGAAGCTCTTCCGGGAGTCCGGGGAGCAGAGTGTCCTGTTTTACTGGATGTACGCCATCGCCTTCATGCTGAACATTTACTTCGATTTCTCCGGTTACAGCGATATGGCTATTGGTTTGGGCAAGGTCTTTGGCTTCCACTTCATTGAGAACTTCAACTACCCCTATATGTCCAAATCCATCGGAGAGTTCTGGCGCCGCTGGCACATGAGCCTGGGCTCCTGGTTCCGGGACTATGTGTATATCCCCCTGGGGGGCAACCGGGTGAAAACCGGCCGTTGGGTGTTCAATACTCTGGTGGTGTGGATGCTTACGGGCCTGTGGCACGGAGCCAGCTGGAACTTTGTCCTTTGGGGACTTCTTTATGCGGTGTTCCTGATGATTGAGAAGTGGGTGCCCTTCCTGAAGAAAATGCCGGACGTGCTCAGACGCACCTATGTGCTGCTGATTGTGATGCTGGGCTTTGTGCTGTTCAACGCCACGGACATTGCCCAGGCGGGTTCTGACATTGCCTGCCTGTTCGGCTTCGGCGGCCTGCCCTTTGTGAGCCCCGCAACCCTTTATTATCTCAGAAGCTACGCATTGCTCTTTATCCTGGGCTTTGTGGGGGCAACCCCTCTGGTGCGGGATACGGTGAACCGTCTGGCCTCGGGAAACACTTCCGGCAAGGTGGTAAGCATTCTGGAGCCGGTGGTGCTGATTTTGCTGCTTCTGGTCTGCACCGGCTATCTGGTGGACGGCTCCTTCAGCCCGTTCCTGTATTTCCGTTTTTAAGGAGGTGGCAGCATGAACAAGAAAATCAGAGCAATTGGTGCTGCCTGCCTGGTGGCAATTTGGGCTGGGCTGACCGCCCTGGCCTGGTTCTCTCCTGACCAGGCAGAGTCCGTGTCCGAACGCCGTCCTCTGGAGCAGTGGCCGGGAATCACCGGGGAAAGCCTCTGGTCCGGCAGCTTTATGGAGGACTTTGGAGACTACTCTCTGGACCAGTTCCCTCTCCGGGACCCCTTCCGGCAGATTAAGTCACTGTTTCATTACTATGCTTTGCAGCAGAAGGACAACAACGGCATTTACATTGCCGACGGCTATGCGGTGAAGATGGAGTATCCCTTGAACACCACTTCCGTAAACTATGCCGTGAACCGCTTCCAGCATATCTATGACACCTACCTGAAGGATTCCGGCAGCAAGGTGATCTTTGCTCCGGTGCCGGATAAGGGCTACTATCTGGCAGAGGAAAACGGGTATCTCTCCCTGGACTATGAAAAGATGTTTGCCATGCTCCGGGAGAATATGCCCTGGGCGGAGTTTGTGGACATTACCGACTGCCTGGACGCCTCGGACTACTACTACACCGACACCCACTGGCGGCAGGAGCACCTGCTGGATGTGGCAGGGAAGCTGTCAGAGGCTCTGAGGGTGACACCTCCCAAGGCGGAGGATTTTACGGTCACCCAGCTGGATACCCCCTTCTACGGGGTGTATTACGGTCAGGCGGCTCTGCCTATGAACCCGGAAAGCATCTACCTGATGGAAAGCCAGCTTTTGAAGGATTGTCAGGTGTTTGACCATGAGACCGGCAAGTATACGCCGGTGTATAACCTGGAGAAGCTGTCCAGCCGGGACCCCTACGAGGTGTACCTGTCCGGTACCCGGGCCCTTCTCACCATTGAAAACCCCAACGCTTCCACCGACCGGGAGCTGGTGGTGTTCCGGGATTCCTTCGGCAGCAGCCTGGTGCCCTTGCTGGTGCAGGACTATGCCAAGGTAACCCTGGTGGACATCCGGTATGTGGCCTCGGATTTTGTAGGCCAGTTCGTGGACTTCCACGGACAGGACGTGCTGTTCCTCTACAGCACCCTGGTGCTCAACTCCAGCTCTACCCTGAAATAAAGAAACGGCAGCAGCGAAACTTCTCGCTGCTGCCGCTTTTATTTTGCCAGGTTCTGAATCCAGGTGTCCTTTTTGGTCATATACATACCCACAAAGACTTTCACCAGGTCAATGAAGTTGCAGATGATGTAAAGGGGAATGATAGGCAGGCTGGTGAAACGGCTAAGGACATAGGCCAGGGGAATGGTCACCAGCCACATAAAGCCGCCGTCGTAAAACAGGGTAATCCAGGTCTTGCCGCCGGAGCGGAGGGTAAAGTAGGTGGCGTTGAGATACGCCATAATGGGCTTGACGCAGGCAGATACCAGAATCAGCCGGGTGGCAAGATTGCGGACAGACTCTGTGGTGTTGTAGAGCCTGGGGAACAGGGGGGAAATCAACCCCTGGAGCAGGAGAAACACCAGACTGGAGACCACGCATACCACCTTCAGCTTCCGGTTGGTGCTGCGGATTTCCTCCCGGGTGCAGCCGGCTCCCATCATCTGCCCCATGATGATGCCCACCGTGTACCCCAGGGCCAGCACCGCCACATTGGCAAGGTTGTTCAGGGTGTCGGTGATGTTCTGGGCAGGCACCACTTCCAGGCCGCAGGTGGAGTAGCACTGGGCCAGGGTGGCCACCCCCAAAGACCAGAGAAACTCATTGAGAAGCAAGGGCATTCCCTTGAGAGTAATCCGCTTCACAAGAGCCATGGGGATGCGGAAGGAGCGGTACAGCCCGGGAAGATAGGGATATGCCTTCTTGTGGCTGTGTCCCCAGATCACCACGACGGCCAGCTCCACATACCGGGAGATGACCGTGGCGATGGCGGCGCCGTTGGCCCCCATGGGAGAAAAGCCCAGATGCCCGAAAATCAGAATGTAGTTGAGAATCAGGTTGGTGGCAACCGCAGCGGCACCGGCTACCATGGGGGTCACCGCCTTGTCGCACTCCCGGAGCGTGCCGCAGTAGGCCTGGGAGAGGGCAAAGGGGACAAGACCCAAAAGCATGATTTTCATGTACTGCAGGCCGTAGTCCAGAATCTGCCGGGCCTCCTCCGGGCTGCCTTCTCCCTGGAGATACATGGAAATCAGCTGAGGGCCCCACAAAAGGAAAATGCCGATGCCGAGAATTGCCAACATAAGACAGCAATAGAGCTTGTACCGGAAGGTATGTCGTACCCCCTCCATATCCCTGGAGCCGTAAAACTGGGCAGTAAAAATTCCGGCACCGGAGATGGCACCGAAGATACACAGGTTAAAAACCAGAAACAGCTGGTTGCAGATGGATACACCGCTCATCTGGGTGGTGCCTACCTGACCCACCATGATGTTGTCCAGCAGGGACACAAAAGTTGTGATGGCGTTGTGAATCAGGATGGGCACGGCAATGACCAGCACCCGGCGGTAAAATCCCTTTTCTTTCACTTCTTTTCTCATAAAGACCTGGGAATGCCGGTGGGAAAGACCCACCGGCATTTCATGTTATCAGATTTCCTTACCGGCGATGAATACCTGCTTCCGGGCGTAATTGTCCCGGCAGACCAGGAAGTCGGCCTGCTTCCCGGCGGCAATGGAGCCTACTTCCTTGTCTGCACCGATGGCACAGGCGGGGTTGTAGGTGGCGGCCCGAACCGCATCTTCCTCCGGGATACCGAAGGCCATGGCGTTGACCAGGGCGGTGTAGAGGTTGATTGCGGAGCAGGCAATGGTGTTGTCTTTCAGCCGGGCCACACCGTCAATGAGCTTGGCGGTCTGACCGCCCAGGTCGAACTCCGTGCCGTTGGGCAGACCGCAACACCGACCGGAGTCGGATACCAGCACCATCCGGCTGCCGCCGAACATGGAGAAGGCCAGACGGACAGCTGCCGGGTGGGCGTGGAGGCCGTCGCAAATCAGCTCGCAGCGCACATGGGGGGTCTCCACAGCGGCGGGAATCACACCGGGGTTCCGGTGATGAATGCTGGGCATGGCGTTATACAGGTGGGTCAGGTGAGAGGCACCGGCGTCAAAGGCGGCCTTGGCATGGTCGTAGTCGGAGTCGGTGTGGGCAACAGACACGGTGCAAAGCTCCTTGGCCTTCTTTACAAACTCCAAAGCACCGGGCAGCTCCGGGGCCACATCCACAATCCGCACCAGGCCGCCGCAGCCCTCATAGAGCTTCTTGAAGCCCTCGAAGTCCGGAGCCTTCAGGTAATCGGCGTTCTGGGCGCCCTTCTTCTTCTCGGAGAAGTAGGGGCCTTCCATCTGAATGCCCCGCAGCACCGAGCAGCCCTTGGGCTTCTCGTCTGCCAGACGGCGGGCACAGGCAAAAGCCCGTTCCAGCACCTCATAAGGAAGGGTCATGGAGGCGGGGGCAAAGGAGGTGACACCGCACTGGGCATAGTAGGCAGCCATCTGCTTCAACCCCTGATAATCTCCGTCGGAGAAATCCTTGTTGGAGTTGCCGTGGCTGTGTACCTCCACCAGACCGGGAATGACGGTAGCACCCTCCAGGTCAATGGCATCCTCCGGCACCTTCGCCGGCAGAATCTCGCCGAACCGGCCGTCCTCCGTTACCTCAAAGGCACCGGTGCGGAAATGAAAATCAGAGGTGTAAATTCTTGCGTTTTTGTAAAACATTTGGAACATCTTCCTTTCTGTAACTGGATAATATCATGGGAATCTGAAAAACAGATTCGGTTACACTTGGGCAATCTCCCGGATGACCTGTCCTGCCAGAATCAGTCCCGCCACACCGGGGACAAAGGCACAGGAACCGGGAAGGGAATTGCGGCCCTGGGGCAGTTCTGCCCAGGCCGGGTCGTCGGGGGGGAGGGTGCAGGAAATGGGCTCCTCCGGGGAGTAGACCACCTTCAAATGGGGAATCCCCCGCTTCCGGCATTCCTTGCGCATAATCCGGGCCAGGGGACAGCCGGAGGTTTCGTAAATATCCGCCACCCGAAAGGCGGTGGGGTCCAGCTTGTTTCCGGTGCCCATGGAGCTGATGATGGGGGTGCCGGCAGCCTGGGCAGCCTGAATCAGCTGCAATTTCCCCGTTACCGTGTCGATGGCATCCACCACATAATCGTATTGGGAAAAGTCAAAAAGATGGGCAGTTTCCGGGGTGTAGAAAATTTTTCGCGGGTTTACCTGAATCTCCGGGTCAATGGCGGCAATCCGCCGGGCAGCTACCAAAACCTTGTCCTGCCCCACCACATCCCGGGTGGCAAGAATCTGCCGGTTCAGGTTGGTGATGCTGAAAACATCGTGATCCACCAGCTCCAGCTTTCCCACACCGGACCGGGCCAGGGCCTCTGCGACATAGCCCCCCACGCCTCCCAGGCCGAACACCGCCACGGTGGACTTCCGCAGCCGTTCCATGCCCTCCTTCCCCAGCAAAAACTGGGTGCGGCAATAAGGATTCACAGGCATCCTCCTTGTTGTTCTTTGATAATGCTATCCTACCACGCAAAAGCGGTTCTGTCAAATGAACTGCTGGGTCAGTACATCCACAACGCCCCGGGTAGTCAGGCGCAGAGTGGGAATCACCGGCAGGCCCATAAAGGACAATGTCATGAAGGGGTCAATGTCCCGGCTGACCCCCAGACCATAGGCAGCATCCTTGGCCCTCTCCAGAGCTTCGTTTACCGCCGTCAGGGGCTGGCTGCTCATCACACCGGCAATTTCCAGAGGAAGCTCCGATACCACCTGACCGTCCTTTACCACCACGATACCGCCGTGGTTCTTCACAATCTGATTGCAGGCAAAGGCCATATCCCCATCGTTTGCCCCTACACAGATAATGTTGTGGCTGTCATGGGAGACGGAGGTAGCCACCGCTCCGGCGGTGAGGCCGTAGCCCTTGAGATAGCAAATGCCGATGTGCCCGGTGTTTTTGTGCCGCTCCACCACTGCCATTTTCAGAATGTCCTGCCCTACATCCACCTCTGCGGCGTAGCCCATGTCCTGGGTGAGAATCTGACCGGGCACCATGCCGATGACCCCTCTGGGGCGGTGGTTGGCAAAATCCTCAGCAGTCAGCCGGGGCAGATGGAAGGTGTCGTGGACCTTTTCTGCCAGATAGGGGGAGACAGGAGGGGGAGAGAAGGGGACAACCTGCCCCTTTTCATATACCAGCTTTCCCTTTTTGTAGACGCTCACCACATGAAAGTCCTTCAAATCCTCCACCACGGCAAAGTCTGCCAGATACCCCAGAGCGATGGCCCCCCGGTTGTTTAAGAGGAAATACCGGGCGGCGTGGAGGCAGGCCGCCTGCACCGTCACAATGGGGTCAGCTCCCATAGCCACCGCCTGACGGCAGATGTAGTCTATGTGTCCCTTCTCCAGCAGGTCGCTGGGGTGCTTGTCGTCGGTGCAGAACATACACCGGCTGGCAAGCTGGGAGGAGCGGAGCAGGGGCATGAGGGCTTCCAGGTTTTTTGCGGCGGTGCCCTCCCGGATCATGATGAACTGGCCCCGGCGGAGCTTCTCCATGGCGTTTTCCATGTCGGCGCACTCATGGTCGGAGTAGACACCGGCGGAAATATAGGCGTTCAGCTCCTTCCCGGAGAGGCCGGGAGCGTGGCCGTCAATCTTCTTGTGGTGAGCCTGGGAAGCAACGATTTTGGAAACGGTGCTGCTGTCACCGGCTACCACCCCGGGGTAGTTCATCATCTCCGCCAGTCCCAGCACCCTGGGGTGGTCAAAGAAGCTGTCCACATCCCGGTAGTCCAGGTTGGCGCCGCTCTCATCCAGAGGGGAGGCGGGGACACAGGAGGGAATCATGAACTGCACATCCACCGGCAGACCCTCCGTGGCCTCCAGCATATAGTCAATGCCGTCGGTGCCCATGACGTTGGTTATCTCGTGGGGATCGGTGATGACGGTGGTGGTGCCGTGGGGCACCACGGCCCGGACAAATTCCGCCGGGCTTACCAGACTGGACTCCAGATGGATATGGGCGTCAATGAACCCGGGACAGACCACCTTTCCGGTCATGTCCACCTCCTGAAGGCCGGCGTATTCCCCAAGGCCTACAATGAGCCCTTCCGCAACGGCGATGTCCTCCGTCTCCAGCTGCCCGGAAAACACATTTACATAGGTGGCGTTTTTCAGGACCAGATCTGCCTTTTGCCGACCGGCGGCCACATCAATGATCCGCTGCTTCTTCACCAGCTTCCGGCTGATCTTCCCGGACCAGGTTTCCTTGTATGCCATAGTGAGCACCTCCAGAGCTTTCTTTTTATCATCATACCACAGGGGGCAAATATTGTAAAAGGAAAAATGTAAAATTCCATTTTCTTTTACGAATGGTGAACTTTTTTCCGTGCAGCCCTTGAAAAGCCCTGAAGAATTGTTATAATAAACAGATGTGAGATTTGGATACAAGGAAAGGGGACGAAACTATGTCTCGATTCAGCAATCGATTGCTTCGGTTGTGGTGGAAAAAGCGCGGCAGGGCAATGAGCCCCACCCGGGTGGTGGCGGTGGCCTTTGCTTTGATTATTCTGACCGGCGGTCTGCTGCTCACCTTGCCGGCGGCAGCCCGGGACGGGCAGTCCCACGGCTTTTTGACCGGCCTGTTTACGGCCACCTCTGCTACCTGCGTCACCGGACTGGTTCTGGGGGATACCTGGACCTTATGGAGCGGCTTTGGTCAGATTGTGATTTTGTGCCTGATTGAAATCGGCGGTCTGGGCTTTATGTCCGTTGCCAGCACCGTGATTTTCCTGCTGAAAAGAAAACTGGGCCTGCGGCATAGAATGGTGATGGCCCAAGCTCTCAGCGTCAGCGATATGGCCAGCGTGGTGCGGCTGCAAAAGTGGGCGGTGCTGGGAAGCATTGCCATCCAGCTGACCGGCGCATTGATTCTTACCCTGCGGTTTTTGCCGGACTTTGGATTGGAACAGGCGGCCACCTGGGGAATCTTCCACGCGGTTTCCGCCTTCTGCAACGCGGGCTTTGATATTTTCGGTAAAATCGCCCCCAACGCCAGTGTGATTGTTTTCAACAATGATCCGGTGGTTTGCATTACCATTATGGCTCTGATTGTGATAGGCGGCTTGGGCTTTTTCGTGTGGGAAGAGCTGGTTCGGGTGCGGAATTTCCGGAAATTTTCGGTATACACCAAAATGGTGCTGATTGGTACGGCTTTCCTGATTGTCGGCGGCGCTTTCTTCATCGGCTGGATGGAGTGGGACAACCCGGCGACCCTGGGAAACATGGAGCCATGGCAGCGGGTGCTTAACAGCTTCTTCCAGTCGGTTACCGCCCGTACAGCCGGCTATGCCTCTGTAGACCAGGCGGCGCTGACGGACGGGGCCAAGGCCACCACGGTGCTGCTTATGTTCATCGGCGGTGCTTCCGGCTCCACCGCCGGCGGTGCCAAGGTGGTGACGGTGATGGTGCTGTTTCTGTTCTTCTACACCAAGGCCAGAGGCAGACATACGGTGTGTATCTTCCGGCGGACCATTCCCGATGACAAGGTAATCGACGCGCTGACCATTACCGGCCTGATGCTGGTGATGGGCGTGTTTGGAGCCATTTTCATTTCGGAGGCCTGCTCCGTGAGCTTTACGGATGCACTGTTTGAAACCGTGTCCGCTCTGGGTACGGTGGGACTGACTGCCGGTGTCACCACCAAGCTTACGGTGCTGTGTCAGATTATGATTATTATCTTTATGTACTTTGGACGGGTGGGTATCCTGACCATCAGCCTGGGCTTCCTGCTGGGAAATCAGGCGGAAGACCGGATTCAGTATGCCCAGACAAACCTTTTGATTGGTTAAGGAGGAAAACCATGAAATCTTGTGTTGTAATCGGAATGGGCCGCTTCGGCCGTGAAGTTTCCAGAAGACTCTGTGAATTTGGCTGCGAAGTGATGGCCATGGACCTGCGCAGCGAGCTGGTTCAGCAAATCAGCAGCGAGGTCACCCACGCCGTGGTGGCGGATGCCAAGGACAAGGAGGTGCTGCGCACCCTGGATGTGCAGGATTTTGACTGTGCCATTGTAGCCGTGGGCGACAACCTGGCAGATTCCGTCCTTACCACCATGAACCTGAAGGAACTGAAAGTTCCTTACATTGTGTGCAAGGCCCGGGACGAAACCCACCGGCAGGTGCTGGAGAAGCTGGGTGCTGACCGGGTGGTGATTCCCGAGCAGGAAAACGCTGCCCGTCTGGCCAGAAGCCTGTCCAGCCCCAACGTGCTGGATTATATCGAGCTGTCCGACGAGTACGGGATCGTGGAAACCCCTGCCCCCCGGCGCTGGATTGGCAAGACCCTGCGGGAGCTGAATGTCCGGGCCAAGCTGGGTGTGAACATCATCGCCATCCGCCGGAACGGCAGAATCAATGTGGCTCCCGGCGGCGACTTCTTCATGGAAGACGGGGATGTAATTGTGGTGCTGGGAGATACGGACTCCCTGACCACGGTTCAGAATCTGTGATGGAGCGCATCACTGCCCGGAAAAATCCTCTGCTGCAGCAGGTACGCCGTCTGCTCAGCTCCCGGAAGGAGCGGGAGGAAAGCGGGCTTTTTGCGGCGGACGGAACCAAGCTTCTCCGGGAGGCCATCGCCTGGTGGCCGGGGCTTCATACGGTGATTTTATCCGATGGAGTTTCCGTGGAGATTCCCCAGGGTGTGCGGGTGGTGCAGGTGCCGGAGGATGTGATGGCGTCCATCTCTCCCATGCAGACCCCTCAGGGGGCGCTGTTTCTGTGCCGCCTGCCGGAGAAAGCTCCCTTTGTTCCCAAGCCGGGAATGCTTCTGCTGGACGGCATCCAGGACCCGGGAAATTTAGGCACTATCCTGCGGACGGCGGATGCCCTGGAGATTCCCGTGGCTTTGCTGGAGGGGTGTGCCGACCCCTATTCCCATAAGACCGTCCGGGCCAGCATGGGTGCGGTGTTCCGCAGTCCGGTGGTGCAGACCACCTGGGCTGAGGCTGCCCAGGCTCTTGGGGAGGCGAAAATCGAAATCGGCGTGACGGCCCTATCGGAGAAAGCCCGGGATTTGCGTCAGGCACCTTTGTCCCAAATGGCTGTGGTAATTGGCAGCGAGGGCCAGGGGGTGCGGAAGGAAATCCTGGAAGCAGCCCAGAATGAGCTGATTATTCCCATGAATCCCCGGTGCGAATCCCTGAACGCAGCGGTGGCGGCCACCATTGTGATGTGGCAGATGAAACAGTAAAGAGAGACAAGGGGTGTGGAGAATGCTGCTGTACTGGATTTGGTTTGCCTTGCTTTCCGGGCTTAGCGGCTATCAGAAGGCAAGACTTCTGGAGCGGTTCTCCACCCCGGAGGAATTGTACCACGGCGGCTGGGAACAGCTGCCCCGGGGACTGGATCCTCAGGAGCAGGAAGCTCTGGAAAAGAAGGATTTGACCCAGGCACGGCAGATTCTGGGTGTCTGCCAGGAAAAGGGAATCGGGATTTTGTGCTACGGCGACCGGGCGTACCCGGAAAAACTGAAAAACATTCCCCATCCCCCTATGGTGCTGTACTACCGGGGAAAGCTCCCCCGGTGGGAGGAACGCCCCCTTATTGGCGTGGTGGGAACCCGAAAGGCCAGCAGCTACGGCCTTCAGGCTACCCGGCGCATCAGCGCACAGATCTGTGCCTGCGGCGGCCTGGTGGTCACCGGCGGTGCCGCCGGTATCGATACGGCAGCCATCCACGGTGCCCTGGACGGGGAAGGTGAGCCCATTGTGGTACTGGGCTGCGGAGTGGACGTAGCTTACCCCGCCTCCAACCGGGAGCTGTTCCGGCTGGTTGCCCAAACCGGCTGTCTCATGTCTGAATATCCTCCCGGAACCCCGGCCTACCGGTGGAATTTCCCGGAGCGGAACCGGATTATCAGCGGCCTGGGTGACGGAACCTTGGTGGCGGAGGCCCCGGAGCACAGCGGTGCCCTCATCACGGCAGCCAACGCCATTGAGCAGGGCCGGGATGTGTTTGTCATCCCGGGAAATATTGATGTGGCATCCAGTGCCGGCAGCAACGCCTTGCTCCGGGACGGTGCCCTTGCCGTTTTCAGCGGATACGATGTGGTGCGGGAATACGAGTGCCGCTACCCGGGGAAAATCCAGAAGCGGGAACCGCCCGCCCTTGCCAAAGGGCTGGAAAAACCGGAGGAAAAAGTGGCGCAGAAGCCCCTTCCTCCCGAGTTTTCCCGAAGTGTGGAGAATGCCGGGGAGAAAAAAGGCATTGACAACCCGGCAAAATCCCCTTATAGTGGGGTAAATAAACCGACACCCCAGCTGTCAGACCCGGAAAAGACCATTGTGGCGCTGTTAAGCTCCCAGCCTGTGGGCATTGACCAGGTGATTGCCGCCTCAGACCTGCCCTCGGCCAGGGTGCTGTCCCTTTTGACCATGCTCCAGATCAAAGGCGTGGTTCAGAGCCATCCGGGCGGGCTGGTATCTCTGAAGAACTGTTAGCGGAGGAAAACATGGCAAAGTCATCCAATCTTGTGATTGTGGAGTCGCCTTCCAAGGCGAAAACCATTGGAAAATATTTGGGGCCGGACTATGTGGTGAAGGCCAGCATGGGCCACCTGCGGGACCTGCCCAAGAGCACCATGGGCGTGGATATTGACGGGGACTTTACTCCCCACTACTTTCCCCTGGAGAATAAGGCGGATGTGATTGCGGATTTGCGCAAATGCGCCGCCCAGGCGGAAACCGTCTACCTGGCAACCGACCCGGACCGGGAGGGTGAGGCCATCTCCTGGCACCTGAAGGAGCTTCTGGAGCTGCCGGAGGAGAAAACCCACCGGGTCACTTTTAACGAAATTACCAAGAATGTTGTCCGCCAGTCCATTGAGCACCCCCGGGGGATTGACTATGCCCTGGTGGATGCCCAGCAGGCCCGGCGGATTCTGGATAGAATCGTAGGCTATCAGCTGTCCCCCTTGCTGTGGAAGAAGATTCGCCGGGGTCTGTCCGCCGGAAGAGTCCAGTCTGTAGCCACCCGGCTGGTGGTGGACCGGGAAAACGAAATCCGTGCCTTCCAGCCCAAGGAATACTGGTCTTTGGACGTGGATTTGTCCCTGGTGGAGAAGCCCGGTACCTTTACTGCCCGGTATTACGGCGATACCAAGAAAATCGAGCTGGAAAACGAGGCACAGGTGAATGCCGTCATTGCTGACATCTCCGGTCAGGAGTTTACGGTGCAGAGTGTGAAGCGGGCGGAGAAGAAGCGCTCCGCAGCGCCTCCTTTTACCACCTCTACCTTGCAGCAGGAGGCTTCCCGGAAGCTGAACATGACCCCCAAGCGCACCATGGCCATTGCCCAGCAGCTGTATGAAGGCGTGGATGTGGAAGGGGAAGGCACCCTGGGTCTGATCACCTATATGCGTACCGACTCCCTGCGCCTCAGCGACGAGGCTATGGCAGCGGCGGAGAGCTTTATCAAAAGCCGGTATGGTGCTGCCTACCACTATGGAAGCTTCCATACCTTCAAGACGAAGTCCGGTGCCCAGGATGCCCACGAGGCCATCCGCCCCACCCATGTGGAGCTGGACCCGGAGCGGATTCAGGGGAGCCTGACCAAGGACCAGTACCGGCTGTATAAGCTGATCTGGAGCCGGTTCCTGGCCTCCCAGATGGCAAACGCCCTGTATGATACGGTAGCCATTGATACCCGGTGTGCCGGCCATACCTTCCGTTCCACCCACCAGAGCGTGAAGTTCAACGGCTTTCTGGCGGTGTACGAGGAGGGCAAGGACGAGGAGACTGAGGCCATGGGCAGCCCCCTGCCGGAGCTTTTCGAGGGTGACCGGGCCAAGTCCACGGACATCCGGAAGGAGCAGCACTTCACCCAGCCCCCCGCCCGATATACGGAGGCCACATTGGTAAAGGCCATGGAGGAAAAGGGCGTAGGCCGTCCTTCCACCTATGCCGCCATTGTGTCCACCATCCAGGACCGGGAATATGTGAATAAGAAGGATAAGCGGCTCCATCCCACGCCTTTGGGAGAGGTGGTCACGGGCCTGATGATGGAGCGGTTCCAGGATATTATTGATGTGGAATTTACCGCCAACATGGAAAATCGCCTGGACCAGGTGGAGGCGGGGAATCTCAACTGGAAAACCGTCCTGCGGGACTTTTACCAGGGCTTCCACCAGGAGATGCTGGATGCGGAAACCGCCCTGGAAGGGGTGCGGCTGAAGGTTCCCGAGGAAGTCACCGACGAGGTCTGCGATCTGTGCGGACGGAATCTGGTTATCAAGAGCGGCCGCTTTGGCAAATTCCTGGCCTGCCCCGGCTACCCGGAGTGCAAATTCACCAAGCCCATTGTGGAGAAAATGCCCGGTCGCTGCCCCAAGTGCGGCAGTGCCATTTTGAAGCGTACCTCCACGCGGGGCTATGCCTATTACGCCTGTGAGCGGGGTGCGGACTGCGGCTTTATGACCTGGGACGTGCCCACGGCGGAGGACTGCCCCAAGTGCGGCCAGACCATGTTCAAAAAGTCCGGCAGAGGCCGGATGAAGCCCTTCTGTATCAATGAGGAATGTGAAAACTTCCTGCCGGAGGACAAGCGGGGCTACTATAAGAAAGCGGCGGCTGCCCAGGAGGGGGAACCGGCGCCTCAGGAAGGGGCGGCACCCCAGGAGGAGAAGGCAGAAAAGCCTGCCAAATCCACCAAGACCGCCAAAACAACCAAGACCACAAAAACCAAGAAAACCACCAAAACCAAGGAGAAAGCGAAATGACAAAGGTAAAAGTAGTGGGAGCCGGCCTGGCCGGCAGTGAAGCGGCCTGGCAGCTGGCCCGGCGGGGCGTGGCTGTGGAGCTTTACGAGATGAAGCCCCAGAAAAGGACGCCGGCTCACCATGCTGATACCTTTGCGGAGCTGGTGTGCTCCAATTCCTTCCGGGGCGACCGGCTGGAAAACGCTGTGGGTCTTTTGAAAGAGGAACTGCGGCGGCTGGGAAGCCTGATTCTCACCTGCGCCGAGGCCACCCGGGTGGAGGCCGGCGGCTGCCTGGCGGTGGACCGGCAGGGCTTTTCCCGGATGGTCACGGAAAAAATCCGCAGCCACCCCAATATCACGGTGGTGGAGGAGGAGCTGACCCAGGTGCCGGAGGGGCCGGTGATTATTGCCACAGGTCCCTTGACCTCCGATGCCCTGTCTGAAGCCATCGGTGCCTATTTTGGAGAGGATTACCTGCACTTTTACGATGCGGCAGCCCCTCTGGTAACGGCGGAGTCGGTGGACATGACCAAGGCCTGGTGGCAGTCCCGGTACGACCGGGGGACACCGGATTATGTCAACTGTTCCATGAACAAGGAAGAGTATGAGGCCTTTGTTCGGGAGCTGGTTTCCGCCCAGGAGGCGGAGGTTCACGGCTTCGAGGACAAGAATGTGTTTGAAGGCTGCATGCCTGTGGAGGTGATGGCCCGCCGGGGTCAGGATACCCTCCGGTTCGGCCCTTTGAAGCCGGTGGGCCTTATCGACCCGGCCACCGGGAAGGAGCCCTATGCCGTGGTGCAGCTTCGCCAGGACAACAGCGCCAAGAGCATTTACAACCTGGTGGGCTTCCAGACCCACCTGAAATTCCCGGAGCAGAAGCGGGTGTTCTCCATGATTCCCGCCCTTCGCAATGCGGAGTTTGTCCGCTACGGCGTGATGCACCGGAACACCTTCCTCCAGTCTCCCAAGCTGCTGGACAGATTCTACCGGGACAGAAGAAATCCTCTGGTGGCCTTTGCCGGGCAGATGACCGGTGTGGAGGGCTATGTGGAAAGCGCCGCCTCCGGTTTCCTGGCGGCGGTGGCCATGGCGGCCCAGGTACAGGGCAGACCCTTGCCGGAATTCCCCAAGGAAACCGCCATCGGCGCTCTGAGCCTTTATATCAGCGATGAAAACATTACCCATTTTCAGCCCATGAATGCGAATTTCAGTATCATTTCCCCGCTGGGGCAGCGGATCCGGAAAAAGGCAGAGAAGAATCTGGTCATTGCCAACCGTTCTCTTGAAATTATCGACCGGATGGTGGAAGCGGGTATTTAAGTAGAAAGAGGGTGCAGCTATGAAAATTATCATCGATGCCATGGGCGGCGACCTGGCACCGGAGGCTCCGGTTCTGGGAGCCCTCCAGGGAGCCAAGGACTTTGGCGCCCAGATTACCCTGGTGGGCAGGGGAGAGGAGATTCTTCAGGTGATGAAGAAAAACGGTATCTCCGACCTGCCGGAGGGGGTAGAGATTGCCAATGCCGACGATGTGGTGGATATGCACGACGACCCGGCAACGGTCCTGCACAAGCGGAAGAATTCTTCCATGGTGGTGGGCCTGAGGATGCTGGCAGAGGGCCAGGGAGACGCCTTCATCTCTGCCGGCAGCACCGGAGCCCTTTTGACGGGTGCCACCCTGCTTGTAAAGCGGGTAAAGGGAATCCGCCGGGCGGCTATGGGCCCTGCCATGCCCAATAAGGCCGGGGGCAAGACGGTGATTCTGGACTGCGGCGCCAACGCCGAGTGTACGCCGGAGTTTCTCCTCCAGTTCGGTCTGGTGGGCTCTCTGTATGCCAAGAAGTGCTTAGGAATCGAGAATCCCCGGGTAGGGCTTCTGAACATCGGCACCGAGGACAGCAAGGGAACCCCACTGCAGAAGGAGGCCTATGGCCTTTTGCAGGAGGCTGGCAGCCGGGGTCTTCTGAATTTCACCGGCAATGTGGAAGCCCGGGATGTGCCTATGGGTGCTGTGGATGTGGTGGTCTGCGACGGATTTTCCGGCAATGTGCTGCTCAAATCCATCGAAGGCACCGCCGCCTTTATGGGCTCTTTGGTCAGCCGGATGTTCAAGAAGAACGCCCTGACCAAGGTGGCGGCCCTTCTGTGCAGCTCCGGGATCAAGAGCCTCAAGAAGCTTTTGGACTACCGGGAGATTGGCGGCACCCAGTTTTTGGGTATCCGCAAGCCGGTAATCAAGGCCCATGGCTCCTCCGATGCCAAGGCCTTCTCCAATGCGGTGGGGCAGGCCATGGAGGCCGCCGGGCAGGACTTCTCCCAGGAGCTGGAGGCAGGTCTGCGGATTTTGCAGGCAAAGGAGAATGAAGAATGATTAAGGAATTGGAGGAAGCTCTGGGCTATCGCTTCCATAACATCACCCTGCTGCAAAACGCCCTGACCCACTCCTCCTATGCCAACGAGCACTGGCATGATAGCCTGAAAAGCAACGAGCGGCTGGAGTTTCTGGGAGACTCTATTCTGGGCATGGTAGTGGCGGAATATCTTTACAAGAGCTTCCCCGACCGTCCCGAGGGAGAGCTGACCCGGATGCGGGCGGATATGGTCTGCGAGGCAGCTCTGGACCGGGTGGCCCAGGAGCTGGATCTGGGCAGACACTTGATGCTGGGCCATGGGGAGGAGCAGGGAGGCGGACGCCGCCGGGCTTCCATCCTGGCGGATGCAGTGGAGTCCATCCTGGCCGCTTCTTATCTGGACGGCGGCATGGAGGCCGCCCGGGGTCTTATCCAGCGGTTTGTCCTCCGGGAGGTACCGGTAAGCCGGATGCGGAACGTGGACTACAAAACCGCCCTTCAGGAACAGGTGCAGCAGAAAAAGAACCAGGTGCTGACCTATGTACTTACGGGAGAGCAGGGCCCGGACCACGACAAGGAATTTTTCGTGGATGTCCACCTGAACAACCAGAAGGTAGGCAGCGGCAAGGGCAGCAGCAAAAAGCGTGCCGAGCAGGACGCCGCCCGGGATGCCCTGGAAAAGCTGTTCCATTGGGAAGAATAACAAAAGCGGAGAGCCGTTTTGAACGGTTCTCCGCTTACATTTATTCTGTTACCGTAAAGGGAAGGGTGAGGGTTTCTCCGCCGCCGGAGACGGTGATGTTAAAGGTGCCGGGGCTGGTGCGTCCCCCTACCTTCCAGCTCCAGGATACCTGCCCGGAGCCGTCGCTGGTCTTGTCCTCCAGCCCTTGGGCAGAGGAGGGGCCGGACTTGTAGTTGACGGTGATGGAATAGGTGGTGTTGGGCAGACCTTGGATGGTGACTGTGGCGGTTTCATTCTGTCCCACAGTCTCCGGCCACACCAGCACCTGAATCCCCTCCAGGGAAGGTGCCTGGGTTTCTGGCTGGGTTTCCGGAGGCTCCGTGGGGGCGGCAGGCCCCAGGGTGTCGGCGTTCTGGTTCCGCTGGGGCTGTACCGTCACGGTTTTGCCGTCGGAGGTGCAGACGATGTCGCCCTGCATATCCGTCCGGAAAACCTCCACACCCGCATCCCGGAGCCTGCTGAGGGTTTCTTCCGTGGGGTGGCCGTAGCTGTTGCCGGTGCCCACGGAAATCACGGCGTATTGGGGCATAATCTCCCGGAGGAAGGGATAGGTGGTGGAGGTGTCGCTGCCGTGATGGCCCACCTTCAGCACCGTTGCCCCCAGGGGAAGGCCGGAATCCAGAATCACCTGTTCCGCCTCCCGCTCTGCATCTCCCGTGAAGAGGAAGGAAGTCTGCCCATAGTCAATCCGCAGGACAATGGAGGTGTTGTTGGTGTCCGCCTCTCCGTTGACCCCTAAAATGGTGACGGTGGCGCTGCCCAGGGGGTAGGTGTCTCCCGGCTGGGGGACGGTGAGACCGCCGCCTTTTTCCCGGGCTTTGGCGGCAAAGGTTTCAAACACATCGCTGTCATAGGTGGTTACCGGGCAGAGGGTCAGGCCGGCGGAGGCATACTGGAAAGCACCGGGAAGACCGCCGATATGGTCCTCATGGGCGTGGGTGGCTACCACCATGTCCAGATAAGAGATTTCCTCCCGCTGTAATACGGCGTAAATCAGGTTGGAATCTCCCCGGTTTCCGCCGTCAATGAGCATATGGTGCCCATCGCAGCTGATAAGGGCCGCATCCGCCTGACCCACATCCAAAAACCGCACCTGTAGCTCCGAACCCTGGGGCAGGGTGGGGGCAGTGGTTTCCGGTTGGGTATCTGGCTGAGAGGTTTCCGGCTGGGTAGTCTGCACAGTAGGGGACGTGCTTTGGGCGGTAGGGGACACATCATCCACACCGCAGCCCCCCAGAATCAGGCTGAGGATCAGCACGCCAGCCAGAAGCACAGACCGGATTGTTCGTGGCTTTTGATACATTGCCTTTTCTCCTTGCATTTTTTCTTATCATACAATAAACAAATCACCAAATCAACCGTATTGACAAACTAACCGGTTGGTGGTATCTTAGTCTTGCAAATGAATAAGTGTCTGAGTGCCCGGGATAGGGGTTGCCTGTCCGGGAGAATAGAGAATCGTGTGAGAATCACGGACGGTACCGCCACTGTATGGAGGGAGGCACTGCACTTGACGAAAGTCGGTCATTGGGATTTTCCTGAGAAGGCCGTGCAGCGCTGAAGATTTCCGAGTCAGGAGACCTGCTCAGACCTGTGTTCAGCCGGGCCTGCAAGTACAGTGCCGGGCGATTTGTACGCGGAAAAACGGCTGCGGCAGACCTTTTGGTTCGCCGCAGCCGTTTACAGCTTCCACTGCTGCCATCCCCCCTTTGGCAGATTGCCCTCTGGATAGCCCCGCAAAAAAATACCCTGACCGGAAGCGTTTTCATTCGCACCGGTCAGGGATTTTTTGATTTTAATGAAAATTCGCAAATTCCCTTACAGGTTTTCCAGAGGGATATTCAGCTGGGATGCCAGCTGTTTCAGATACTCCAGATGCGCCTGGGGAGAGTGGAATATGGTGTAATACCCGCTCTTTTCTGCCAACACGGTTTCTGTTTTCCCGTTTTTTTCGTTAAGATAGCTCAGGGACTGCCCCTTTTCCAGATAGATTTTTCTGCCGTTTTCCAAAGCACTTTTGCGTTCTTCCGTCATCTGGGCATAGTACCTGCGGAAAAGCCCACAAGCCTCTGGGAAATCTCCCCTCCGCCCCCAAATCATGGCGGCTTCCAAAAGAACCAGGTGGTTCATTTGGTCAAACCGGGGATAATCCTCCCGGTATTTCAAAATGGCATCCCGGCTGTTCAGGATGTCGAAAACCGGCAGGACGGACTGCTCCAGCTTGCAAATTATGTCAGCGGCAATCTTTTGGGGACTTTTCCACAGCCTGTAGGGGACGTCTTTGCCGTCTGTGCAGAAACTCAGGGTTGTGCGGATGTGGCATTGGTATTCCTGGTAGTATTTTTTAAGGGGCAGGGAAGGGGTGAAGGTTCTTTCCTGGCATTCCGGCACCCGAATGCCCAGGTTGACCCACAAAAGCCCCGGGATTCCTTTCTGAGGGCATCCATTCTGAAAGTGAATCACCTGGGAGATATCCCCCTCCACAAACCGGTGAAGGGTTCTTCCGAACCGCTGGAAGCCCAAAGGCTTAACAAAGTCATAAACAATTTTTTCGATAACATCCACTGCGCTGGTAGTGGGAATAGGGTCAGAAGAGATAGCCATACCTTTTCTCCTTTAATTGCATATGCTCAGACTCTACTGAGGCGGAAAACGGGGCTTTCTTATTTCAAAATGCACCGATAGGTATTCCAGTTGTAGATTTCGTATTGGATTCTGCGTTTTGTCAGCTTGTCCCAAAGGGATTTTGGCTTCTGGATTCTCTCCAGGACTGCCGCAAAATCGGCATAATCCTCGCTCATATGGAAGGCTGCATCCCAAAGCCAGTGTTTTCTTCCCAGATCGTTTGCAACGATTATTTGAAGATTACCGCTCCGGGTTTGCCTGATGATATCCAGAAGCTCAGCTTCCAGGAATCCTTCCTCCATATCAAACAGCTCAAAGGTATATTCTCCAAACCACAGCTCTGCAAAGCGGAACCCATTTCCGGCAGAGGTAAATTGGAGTTCTAAGTTTTTTCGGGAATTTTGGCTGGGGATAACCAGAGCAATTACGCTTCCAGGGGGTTTACTTTTGGCGTGGGTATACAAAATGTTGTGATGATTGTATTGGGCTTCGCTGGAAAATTCCTGTTCTTCAAAGGGAATCTGATTGAGCAGCAGAATTTTTTTGCCTGTTCCAGGGTCATGGAATCACCTCCGAATTTGGGAGAATATCCATTCTCTTTATACAAACAGTGTAGCATATTTGGAAGCGGAAGGCAAAGAAAATAAAAATTTTATTCTATCTCTGTCCTCATGGTAAAGTGATCCGGCAGATGGAAGATATCCTTTTTCAGGAACAGGGGATAAAAATAGGCCTTCTCCAATTCCTCAAAAGCCAGCCAGGTAAAAACATGGGAGTGGACGCCTTCCTTTAAGGTAAAGCAATCTCCTTTTTGCAGGAGTTCCGTATCCCCCATGTCCATAAGAAAATAAATGCACAGCTCATGATAGTGGAGCCTGTCCACCTCCTCCCGGAAAAAGCTCTGGCACAGCCACAGGGGACGAAGGATTTTTGGAGTGATTCCCAATTCCTCCCGCAGCTCCCGGATAACCGCTTCTTCAGCGGTTTCCCCCAGCTTCACCCGCCCACCGGGCAAATAGAAATAGGGAGACCGTTCGTCCTGCATGGCAAGAATTTTTCCATCGTGAATCATCATACCGCAGACCCGGTAGTTAAACTTCTGCTGATTGCTTTGAAAGGTAATGTCCATGGGGAAATCTCCTTTTGGTATCATATGAGCGGATAAGAACTGCCGGAGAAACTTCCGGGAGGATGAGGGATTCGATGGCAGCTTGCTGTGCAAGCTGTAAGGTGCGCGCTCCCAGGAGGGAGCGCAGCACCCCTCCCCCGGAGGGGTGCAGTTAAGTGGGTTCGAATCCCACTTTCCGCAATGTAAAAAACACCCAGCTGCGAATGCAGCCAGGTGTTTTTTGGCAGAGGATGAGGGATTCGAACCCCCGCGAACGGAGTCAGAGTCCGGTGTG
>OESA01000051.1_pt1 | contig 55588 bp, 90 predicted proteins | sample 1540101 | NCBI WGS metagenome assembly OESA01 (sample SAMEA3891891, study PRJEB23780) | metagenome | biome: terrestrial biome; feature: animal house; material: Caecal content | place: Italy | collected 2015-05-05 | reverse complement strand
CAATTCCCCCGGCACGGCGAACTGGAATGGCGTGCCCCGGCATGCTGATGATTTTCATAGCCTGAAAACGGCAAAAGCGTCTCATTGCGCCTGCGGCAAAGACCGCTAAGATCATGTAATACCGACACCGCACCGCTGGGAAGCTCGAGTTAATACGGCTTTTCGGTATCGCGGCCGCTGGTTCTGGGCCAGCGTGGCGGTTAGTAGTAGAATTCCGTCCTGTCTGATTTAAGTTGGGGCGGCAACCGAAAGCCGTTGAACATCAGCAAGATGAATGTTCAGAAGGGTTCAAAGATGAAAACAAAAAGGTTTTTAAAACTTTCGCATGATATCTGCGTGCGAGCCGTCCTGGACGCTTTTGATAAAAAATGGTTCCGCAAGGACTATTTGTCTGTGGTGGAAAAGTATGGAGGTGTAAGCCGTACAGAATTACAGGAGTCCTCTCGGAACTGCAATATAAACTCACAATTAGAAGCGGCACATGGGATTGCACTGGAGATGGAACAACGTATCGAGGATCTTTTGGATGGAGAAGCCGAAGACCTTGACCTGGATCCGGTACGGGTGTTCCACCGGATCGATGGCATCAGCATGAAGCGCAGAGAGCTATCGTGCTGTTGCCCTCTCCACCAGTGCTTTGGACATTTGGCGGTTATAGGGATGGAGCCTCTTCTCCGAGCAAGACTCCTTCCGTGCCAGTTTGCCAGCATCCCTGGAAGGGGACAAGTCGCCCTAAAACGCCGGGTGGAACGCTGGCTCCGAAGAAAAAGTCTTGGCATTGAGCATGCCGTAAAATTGGATGTCAAGGGCGCCTACGCCCACACCAAAAAAGAGCTCGTTATTAAAATTTTGAAACGCGAAATTCCTAAAGCCGCTTGGATTATCGCTGTAGTGAAATGCCTACTCGATATGTCGGCCGGAACCGGCCTTCTTATTGGGGGCTACCTGGAGGCCTGGCTTTTCAATTTGGTTGCGAGCTACATGCTGGTCAAGGTCCTCAGCTACCGCAAAGTCAGGAGAGGGGAGTCAAAGCCCCTCGTTGTGCGCTGCTGTAGCTACATGGATGATTTGGCTCTGTTTGGACGACGATGGGCGGATCTACAAAGCGCAGCCAGAAAGTTGACTAAGTGGGCTTTGGCTGAACTCGGCTTGACGATCAAGCTACAGTGGGTTCGCGTGGATTTCCTGAGTGCTACGGAAGAGCACCGCCGCCGGAGGCTTATCGGCGCAGCTAAGGGGTGCCCCGGCCTTGATATAGCCGGCTACATAATCCATAGAACATACACAACAATCCGATCCAGAATCTTTTTGAGAGCGCGCCGACAGTATTTGCGGGCTGCGGGTGACGTCTCCAGGATGGGACACATTCCGTTTTGGAGATCTTTCAAACTCGTGAGCTACAACGGATACTTTGTCTGGACTAAATCTCGCAAGATATCTCAAAATCTCAAGCGTAAAAAATTTTTCACCGCTGCACGAGTGTCCATCCGCGTGACAGCTCAACAGAAAGCGAGGAAAGTAGCATGATTTTTTCTGAAAATTTGGATCATAAGCCTAAATCTGTAACCTTGGAACGTCTGCCGAATGGTACGGCTTGGCTTTATCTGCGTAAGGATGCCCATGAAGTCCCCGGCGAAATGATGTCTGCGGATGGGCAACGCGCCGGTAGCTCCTGGGAGTGCACCACGGCCATGTGCAAACTCGGCCCAGATTATGCCGCTGAGACTCAGGAGTCGATCTCGTCCGCCTTCGATGACTGGTGGATCTACGCAGAGGGCTGGACCACCGAAAGCGAGATGCTCCCCACTCTCGAGGAGCGTGTGACTGTTCTGGAAACCATGTTTATGGGAGGTATGTTCTGATGGAAGCGTTTTACAAAATGATGTACCGGATGCGCCGGATCACCGCAAGCCAAATATGGGACAAAGTGGATTCTGGCGAGTTGATTAAAGACCAAGCTGTGCGCATTTGTGGGCCTAGGCCAAAATTTAAATCGGCCCAATAAAAGAGGTGATAAACCTTGAAAATCATTAACAAATATATTTCTATCAGCGATAAAGCCAGCAATGGTTCTGGCGAAATGTATATCTACGGAGATATCGCGGACGAGAAATGGTATGATGAAGACGTTACGCCAAAGACCATTCGAGATGCTCTGACTCAAATGGGAGCCGTTAAGAATCTGGATATCCACATCAACAGTAATGGTGGCTCTTGCATTGCAGGAAACGCTATTATTAGCATTCTGGATAACTACAGGCGCAAGAATGGAACCGTTCTGAACATTTATATTGAAGGCATTGCAGCCAGTATGGGAAGCGGAATTGCTTCTGTAGGCGATAATGTCTATATGGCCGACAATGCGCTCTTCATGATTCACAAACCACTCCTTGCTATGGTCGGAAATGCCGATGATATGCAGAAGGCTATTGAGGTTTTGAACAAAACCGAAGATACGCTTGTAAACAACTATATGCGGCGCTTTAAAGGCTCTGAGGAAGACCTCCGTCAGATGATGTCGGACGAGTCTTGGCTGTCTGCGGATGAAGCCAAAGAATGGGGCTTTGTCGACGAAATCGTTGAAGGCGTAAAGGTCGCCGCAAGCGCAACCGGAATCAAGATTGGCAATCAGGTTTTTGAGAACAAGGTTTCTGATATGATTAAAAATAAATATCCTAACATCAATCTTGCAAAGGGGGAAAAGAATTTGACCTACGACGAAAAGTTGGGCCAGTATGGAATCACGCAAGATGTATTTGATTCTCTTGGCCTGGAAAGCGAAAAGGTACTTGAGCTTGCAAATCATGTGGTTGAGGCTACCAAGACTGAGCCCGAGACTCCGTTTATCTCAAAGGATACCGCTGCTTCTGAGCTTGGCAAAGAAGACATCACGGCAGAGGAAGTGCTGAACTATGCAAAAGCTGGTATGCACCCCGAGGACACCACTGAGATCTCGAAGAAAGCACAAGCATTCGACAAGGTTCTGGCAAGCGCTAAAGCGACCGCCCTGACCAACGCAATGAAGGCCATGGGTGACACTTATAACGAAGCTCGCATGAAGAAGTATCTGGACGTTCTGGACTACGATGAGATTGTGGAACAGAGCGACGCTTGGCTTGAGCAAGCTAAGAAATCCATGAATGCTGGCAAGCGAGTATCTGCACGTTCTGATTTCAGCCCGCTTCACAACGACGACGAAGACATTGACAAATACAAGATTTCGTAAAGGAGAGAAAAACTATGGCTATTGAGTACGGCTACGAGGGCCTGCGTACTGCGGGTACTTTCAAACTGGATTCCACTACCAAGGGCACTATTTCGAGCGATCCCAAGAAGATTATCGGCAAGGTCGTTACCATTGTCAATCATTATGAGGTTGGCTATGGTTCTGATGGCGACGAGCCTCTGGGCGTTGTCACTCAAATCGAGAAGGAGAGCACCAACTCTGCAGATTTCTGCGTTTCTGTTGCTTGGGGCCAAACCTTTGAGGGCATTAAGTGCGTTGGCACTGAGGGTGCTGGCGACTTCCTGGCTTGCGATGGCACTGGTGGCCTGAAGCAGTCCGTCGATCACACTTGCTGCAAGGCTCTGGGTGTCGATTCGTCTAGCACCACTTGCACTATCAAGATTAACTGAGAAAGCGAGGTAATCAAAAATGGCTATTACCGTAAACAGCAAGGTCATCGACCTGTATATGCAGGGTAAGTCCCTGAATGATGCTATCCGCGCTGTCCATGAGGACGAGATTCAGGATGTTGTTTCCAAAAACGAACGTCTGAAAGAGCTGACCCCCCTGAACCTGGTTATGCGTGATGCTGGCATCAACAAATACTCCACCGTTGGTGAGCTGATGAATACGGCTTACACTTCCGGTGGCCTTGAGTCTAACGAATGGCTGTTCCCCGCATTCGTCGAGACTACTATTCGTGAGGCAATCTATGCCGACGACATTCTGTCTTATCTGTGCAACACCACTATTGGCGTGGACAGCAACATCGTCAAGAGCGCAACTCTGGATCTGCTGTCTGAGAAAAATAAGCGCAGTGTGAAGAAGATGCGCATTGCCGAGGGTGCCGACCTGCCCACCGCTAAGATCAGCATTGGCGAGAAGGCCATCAACCTGTGGAAGCATGGCCGTGCCATTGAGATGACCTACGAGACTGTCCGCCGGATGCGCATTGACCTGTTCACCAAGCAGATGGGCGCTATCGTGAAGGACATCACCTTCCAGAACTTTGACGCTGCTGTTGACGTTCTGGTGAACGGTGACGGAAATGCCAACGCTGCCAGCAAGATTGCAACTCTGGACAACCTGGCCGCTCTGACTGGTGAGTCTCTGGCGAGTGCCATGATCGACTACTGGTTCGAGAACCACTACATTGCCAACACTCTGACCATGAACAAGGAGAAGTTCAAGAAGCTGGTTGGCATGACCTTTGATTCCAGCCTGACCCCCGGTGCTACTGCTCGGCTGTCCTTCAACATTCCTCAGATTGGTGCTCAGACCGTTACTATTCTGTGTGGCGATGTGCCTCAGATCGGCAGCAAGGATGTCATCCTGATGTCCAACAAGGATATGAGCCTGATCCGGTACGAGGAAAATGGCTCCAACATTCAGGAGAACCAGAGCTTCGCTCGCAACCAGACCAATCTGCTGACTGTTTCTGAGAACTCTGGCTACGCGATCAACACTGTTGGTTCCAACCGTTTCATCGAGTTCACCGCTTAAAGCCTCCTATACAGAGAAGTCCACTCGAAAGGGTGGGCTTTTCTTTATAAGCAATTATACTTTGTGCTTACAGTGAGCGCATTTTACGCTTGCTGATTATATATTGTGTGCTGATGTACACTTATTAAGGCACTTAATAATCTATCATAAATAATATCCTATACTTCATTCTTGCGAATGAAGTGGCTGGGTTTCAAAATTCGCTCGTATTGACATTATTTTTTGAATATGGTATAATTTGTGCGTAAGGTTTATATTGCGCTTCCAGACGGAGGAAAACATGAAAAACGATTACTCTATCATGATTAGCAAGGATTATATGCGAGAAATGGGCCATAAAGAAGCCACTGCACTGACCGTTCTTGAGGGCATTTGTAACAAGCAGGATTATGTCCCTGTAAGTGTAGAATGCCTTGAAGATTGGGGCCTTACCAGACAGACTCAGCAACGGGTTCTAAGCGATCTGGAACGTAGAGGGAAGATCTCTATAAAATATATGCACGAAAGATACATCAAGCTGCTTTAAGGGTGATTGCATGAAGGCAAAAGATTTTTTCGACTCGGTGTTTAACAAGGACTCAAAATATGTAAAAGTGAGCAAAAATCTTATTCACAACTTGGGCCATGAAGCGGCTATTGTGTATTCCGAGCTTATAAGAAGCTATTGCTATTATGAGGCTAACGGTAAGCTCACAAATGATGGATACTTCTTTTGCACGGTCGAGATGTTGGAAGATGAGTGCGCGGTGAGCAGAGGACAACAGCAACGTATACTCAAAAAGCTGGCTGATATGGGGCTTTTAAAGACAGAGTTAAGAGGTATGCCAAGGATTCGATATGTAAAGCTTTTGCTTGATGAGGAAGCTGTAGGAAAGGCTTTTGCTGATTACATTAAGAAATCTGTAGAGAAAAACTCGATTCCCTATTATGTTTATGAAAAGTACAGCAAGCCTTTTGACTTTGAAATATTTAAGCGTCAGCTTGAGGCGATCTGTAAAAGTATAGGAAGGCTAAATGAACTCGACGATCTTGAGGATGTGTTTTCTGTATACTTTGATTTCTTTGGATATCCGCAGAAATATTTTAACAGGGATTCTCTTGAGATGCTTGTATATCGCATAATGTTGTGCCAATCTGATTATGGAATCTATGGCCCAGAAGTTATGAAAGAATATTGCGAAGAATACTCAACAATGAAAATGGAGTCGAAAGGATATGAACGATCTATTTACCATCTATTTTCCGATGGCATTATGGAGATATTGAGCCTGAGATTGAAGTGATATAGGATGGCGTGTCATGACCAATTACTTTAAGTATCAAAAGAAGATACACTGTCAAGATACCGGTGAGGTGTGTACTGGATATGTGAATTACTTGAAATCAAAGCATTGGCAAAATCTTCGAGATAGGCTTATTGGAGATAAAAAGGTTTGTTCTGCTTGCGGTTATGTTGTGCCGGTTGTTCAGTTGCATCACATGAGCTATGAGCGGTTGGGGCATGAGCTTGATTCCGATTTGGTTGCATTGTGCCCGAATTGTCACAAACTCGTTCACAAGGCAAAAGATGGAGTATATGAGAAATCCAACAAGCCGCGTAAAAAACGAACAAGAAAAAAGTTTTGCAAAGATTGCAGATCTTATGGATACGATAAAAAGGTTCACAAGCATTATTGTCTTTATCACTGTATGCAAGTATCTGCAAATAAGAAGGCTTGCAAAAACTATTCCACTTTAAAATATGCAAGTTGGTGCAGAAAGAAGCCGTTCTGATTTGCAAATGGCATAAATGTCCCTACCAAAGCTTGCATTCTGCCGATCTTTATGGTAAAATAAATACGCACCCGATGATGCGGTAAAACGCGTTAATTCCAATACGGGTGTGCAGCTGCTATGTGGGAAAAGTACGTTCCCGCATTTAACAGGCCAGTATGGCCTAAATTTACTGCGCTGTGATCTGTGCGCAGTGCCCGCTTTGCTGAGTATTGCATTGCGGGCTTTTATTTTGCCTATTGACAACAAGCCGATCTTGTGGTATTATACTTGTGTCGGCAGGTTGTCGCAGAACCTACCACGAGGAACTGAATAACTTACCGACACTGACACCCCGTTTGGCGGCTGCGACCCGCTAGGCGAGGTGTTTTTGTGTTAGAAAGAGAGCTTATATGAACAATCTCGAAATCATCAAAGGCGTAAGATGCTACGAACAAAACGGCACCGTTTTTCTGAAACTTGAGGATGTTGCCCGTGGACTTGGGTTTGTAGACATTAGCAAAGGAACAGAATATGTTCGGTGGGCGCGAGTAGACAAGTATTTAGCCGAAATTGGTTTCGCCACAGATGGCGAAAGACCGGAATTTATTCCTGAGAACGTGTTTTATAGGCTTGCCATGAAGGCAAACAACGAAACTGCTGAAAAGTTTCAGGCGCTTGTGGCCGATGAAATCATCCCGAGCATCCGGCGAACCGGCGGATATGTAGCAAATGATGAACTGTTTATCCAGACATATTTGCCGTTCGCGGATGAAAACACAAAGACTTTGTTCCGAACTACGCTTCACACTATCAGCGAACAGAACAAACTAATCCAGCAACAGCAGAACAAGATCGAGCAGGACAAGCCTCTTGTGGAGTTTGCAGAACACGTTTCGCAAAGCGTGGACAATATTGATATGGCTACATTTGCAAAGTTGCTCCATGATGAAAATATCAAGATCGGCAGGAATCGGCTGTTTGCATGGATGAAGAAAAACAAATACCTGATGCGAGACACAAGGCCGTATCAGAAATATGTGGATGCTGGATACTTTGGTTTGGTGGAGCGACCGTTTGAAACTCCGTATGGAAAGAAGCACGTTTACACTCAGACACTTGTTACTGGAAAGGGACAGATTTATTTCACCGAGCGCCTGCGGAAAGAGTTTGGAAATCAATAACAGGAGGATTTATTATGTTTTATCTTTTGCATAAGAAAAAGCTGCTTACAATTCATGACAACAACACTTACACCACTTGCAAAGATTGCGGTAAGTTGATTCAGGTTGATTTGCAAGAAGCGCTTTCAGGTGGAGGCGATCTGTATCAAACGTATTTTGTTTGCGAACAATGCATGAACGCAAAGGGAGACTCCAAAAGCGATATTGAAGACTAAACCGTGTAACATTTGACAACCCGCACAAATCATGGTATACTTTGTATTATCATAAAGTGCCGAGTGCCGTGCGTCGTTTGATGCGCGGCATTTCTTTTTGCGGGGTGTTTTGATGGAAGATTATGTTACCAGATCAGAATATCAACATGAGATCACAAGCTTGCAGGGGGAAATTTCAAATCTTTACAGCAAGGTTAATTCCGTTGACCGAAGAATTACTGCATCTGAAACGTTGATCTCTACCTGGAAAGATTTGCCTGGCACAATAGCAAGCCTTGACAAGACACTTACGCTCGTACAGCAAAACCTTGAGTCTTTGAATGAGAAGCTTGATCGGCACATTCAGGATGCAGAGAGCAAGGATGTTGCCCAAGACGCAAAGCTCAAGCAGATGGACGAAAACTCAAAGATTGACATTGTAAAGACCATAAGAGATAACTGGTGGAAACTGTGTATGGCTGTTGCGGCTGTTGCATATTTTCTGGAACCGTATATCAAAAGTACGACATCACAATGAGTTATGGAGCTTTTTGATAGTATCATAGAACAATACCGTGAAGTTGAAAACACTGTTGCTATGATGCTTATGGAGATCCATAAAAAGATTACTGAAATGGAGAAACTGAAAATGAATGAGACTGAGATGAAGAAAGAAACTTCTGGGCTGCATAATGACATCTACGTTCCGTTTGCGGCATATGAGATGCAAGAAGAGCGGCATCACGAATCGTTTGAGGCCCAGGAAGCTCGCAATATGGAAGAAAGACAAAAGCTGATGGATCGGCACGATGCAGAGCTGGACAAGCTTCGTAAGCACTATCAGCATCTTGTCATGTTTATCACAATTCCTTTTGCGGCTTTTGTTGTAGCGGCTTTTGTGTTCGCTGCATGGTTCGTTAACAGTTATGATCTTGCGACTTATGAGCAGGACGGAGATGGCCTGAACAATATCGCAAACAAGACTACTCAAGGTGATGTAACATATGGGGCAGCGCCTACGAATCATTCAGTTGAAGAACTCCTCACAGGCGAAGGGGATCTGGATAAGTAAGAAAAGCATCGGCACAATATGGGTTAATGGAATACCATACACCTATAATGCTGATCTTGTTAAGGACAATAAGATCGACTTTTCCAACGACCAAAGCTCAAAAAAGAAAACAATCATCATAATCAAGAAAAAGTGATCGCATGGATGAAAAACGACTCAAAGATATCGCATTGTCGTGTGACTTTGAAGATATTCACTCAAGGCTGAATTTGACAAGACGGCAGGACAAAATCTTTGTCCTGAGATATCGAGATGGATTGCTTATCTGTGACATCGCAGCTGAACTTGGTTATTGCACGAAAACCATATCGGACGAACTTAAAGAGATCAGAAGCAAAATGGCTCAAATTGATTGTTGACAAGCTGTAATCTTTGTGGTATTATAGTGTTGCCCAATTCTCTTTCATTTTGTTCATCTCATTTGTTCTCCTACACTTACCCGCTGGATTCGTTCTGGCGGGTTATTTTTTTTGCCATTGCAGTTAGTTGCGTATAACTATTTTCCGGTTTTGTTCTTATCATGTTCTTGTTTAACTCTCGTCTTTTTCAGACGGGAGTTTTTATTTTGCGATAAACTTGAGTCAGAAAAAAGACGTAACCTTTCGATCAACAGGAGGACTTGATATGCAGTATTCAACTACAAAACGAACTTCTACTACAACCAAAAATATGGTTGATATGCTTGTAGAAGTTGGCGTCTCTCCTGAAAAGGCCAAGAACCTTTATAACAAATATCAGCGCCAAGGACGGCTTGAAGTCCTGACTGAATATATCAACTCCAAGAAGTCAAAGAAGGCTGGTGTGTAAATATGGCTTGGAATTATAACCCCTATATGCCTGGCATGAACAATCCGTATCTGCCCAACGGCTACATGAACAATGCGTTCCAGGCGCAGCAAACCAATCCTATGATGACACAGCCTCAGATGCCTCAGATTGGCGCTCAACAGCCCGTTAATGGACTCACCCGAGTTACCGGTATGGAAGGCGCAAAAGCCTATCAGATGCCTCCTAATAGCGTTGTGGCGCTGTTTGATGATGCTTCCGATATCTTCTATGTAAAGTCTACTGACGGAGCCGGATTTCCCACGATCAGAGTGTTTGACTTTTTTGAACACAAACAAGATCAGGCTGTTACTCAGCAGACCGTAAATACTGAGAATTTTGCAACTAAGCAAGAACTTCAAAATCTTCAAGGCCAACTTGAGGAACTGAAAGGGGTGCTTTTCAATGCCCAGCAGCCTATTCCCGAACAACACGCAGAACAACAGCCTCGCGCCAATGCAAGGAACGCAAAGTGACCCGTATACACAACTTCAAGGCATTGTGAACATTCTCAGAGGCAAAGACTTGAATCAAGTCGCCTCTAACTTTGCTCGCATGAATCCTCAGTTTGCCCAGTTTATGCAGTCCGTACAAGGAAAAACGCCGCAACAGTTTTCGGCTGAACACGGCATTGATTTCAATAGGATTTTAAGGCTTTTGAGATGAAATTCTGGATTTGTCCTTACTGTCACGCCCATCTCGACATTGGAGAACGCTGTGATTGCCAGAAGGACAAAGAACAAACGATTGTAAGCGTGGAGCGCTACACGCAAGCAATAGATAAATCTCAAAATTCAAAGAAAGGTTAGGTATCTCTCATGGACGGATATTCGCTCTCCGATATTCGTGCAGCCACCGATCATGATGGTTGCGGTTACGGTGATGGTTTTGGTTTTGGCGGTGGCGGAATTCTGGCTTGGTTCCTGATTTTCGCTCTCATGGGCGGAAATGGTTTCGGCTGGGGCGGTAATCGTCAGGCCGCGACTACTGATGAAGTTGCTGCGGGCTTTGCCAACTCCGCTGTGCTGAACAAGCTGAATGAGCTGACCGTTGGTCAGTCCAACATTAACCAGAACCTTGGCAACAGCATTTGCAGCTCGACGTACGAGCTGGCTGGCAAGATTGCCAATGTTGAGGCTGCCCTGCAAGCCTGCTGCTGCGATCTGCGCGGTGAGGTCGCACAGGTGCGGTACGACATGGCTGTCCAGAACGGTGATCTGAAAGCTCTGATTCACAGTGAGGGTGAAGCAACCCGGAACCTGATTCAGCAGAATAAGATCGAGGCTCTGCAACAGCAGGTTTCTCAGCTGCAACTGGCTCAGGCTCTGTGCGGCATTCCTCGCACCAATCCCTACGGCTATGGCATCTATGCTTATCCCGCTTGCGCTGGCGTGGCTGGTTGCGGCTGCACCAACATCTGAATCTGATTAGGTCTTTCTGACCGAGGTTGTGGGGTCGGAAAACCGACCCCATTTTTATTATAAAGGAGAAATAACTATGTCTTGCAAAGCTGGAATTTATACCGCAAATACTTCTGTTCAGGCTCTTGCCGTAGGCGCTACCATCAATCCCGGTACTATCGTTCGTCGCTATGGCAATCAGTGCGGGAACCCGATTGTGAACCTTTCCAATAACGGTATCATTCTGAACGAAAAGGGCTACTACAATGTTATTGCAAACGTCACTGATGCACCCACTGACCCCGGTGCTGTTACTGTGACTCTGTATCAGGATGGGCAGCCTATTACTGGTGCTGTTCAGACCAATACCGCCGCTGCGGCTTCTGATGCTACCGGAGTTACCGTTCCTGCTATGGTTCGTGTCATGAACTGCGCTGGCTCTACTATCACGGCTGTTCTGACCGCTGGCGCTGGCAACGTCACCAATTTTACCTTTGATGTTGTCAAGCTGTAATGAACGACCGTAACTATGATTTTCTGGATTTTCTTTCTGTAGCATCGTTTTATATGGGATATCGTAATCTTTTGGAGAATCAACAACAATCGAAAGAGACCGGCGAGCTTATCAAGAAAAACGATGTGAATGTTGCTAACGATAAGCAGGCTCAGTTTTTGCTTGAGGAAATATCCAGAAAATTTGACGAACAAAACGCTATGCTAAGACAGATATTGGATGCAGTTAAAAAATAAAGCACCGAACCATTACTATTGACGAATACGTGTAAAACGCTTATAATAAATAAAAAAGGAGTTTTTTATGAGCGTTTGGAAACAAGTATTAGGATATGAAGGTCTTTATTTGGTAAGTGATGATGGATTCGTAAAAAGAGAGCAAAGAAAAATTGTTCTTCCTAATGGTGCCGTTGGAATAATTAAGGAAAGAGTTTTGAAGAGACATATCGGAAGAGATGGATATTTGTATGCTATATTGACCAAAAATAATATTACAAAAAGATATGCAATTCACCGATTAGTAGCGATAGCTTTTATCCCTAATCCACTTAATTTACCAGAGGTAAACCATAAGGATGAAATTAGGAGTAATCCGTGTGTAGACAATCTTGAATGGTGCGACAGAAAATATAATTGCAATTACGGAAACAGAGCAAAGAAATACTCAAAATCAAGAGGAAGAAGCGTAGATAGATATTCTCTTGATGGAGAATATATTGACACTTGGGATTGTGAAAGTCAATTCACCAAAAAATTCGGATACAAAGGCCAAAATTTGATAATAAAGGTTTGCAAGCATTATAACGGATATAGTTCTGCATATGGATATAAGTGGAAATATCATGGCGATGATTCCGACTTTAACACATATTCCAGAGGAATTCCGGTGTTGCAGTTTTCTTTAGATAACAAGTTTATAAAAGAGTATCCAAATTCTATAGTGGCGTCAAGAGAAACTGGCGTGTGTGCTACTGGAATAAATAAATGCGCAATAGGTAAACAAAAAACATCCGGCGGTTTTATATGGAAGCGAGGCGAAAAGCATGAAAACAATTAAGATTTTGGTAGATCAGATCGAAGATGAAGCTTGTTCAGCAGAGCATTACGCCAAGTTTGCTGTGCAATACAAGGACGAAGATAAAGCCCTTGCTGATACTTTTGCAAAGCTGGCTGAAACCGAGCTGCAACACGTCGATCTTCTTCACGCTCAGGTAGTGCGTATTATCAAAGCCTGGCAAGCTAAGGGGAATGAAGTTCCTCCCGCTATAGAGGCAGTTTACGACTACACCCATCAAAAGTCCATTGACCATGTTGCTAGAGTCAAGATTTTGATAAATATGTACTACGGTAGATAACCATAGAGCGTCTGCGGCTTGTTCGTGGGCGCTCTTTTCCTATGCCTTGACAAAAGTTGCAGAACAATGTATTATTATAACAATGTAAGGTGGTGAATCTATGTCAAGAGAAGATTGGAGCTATAAAAACATTCAGGACTTTTATGATAGAGTCAGACTTGCTCTGAGTGCCGTTAGCTCGGTTACGCTTCCCGATGAATATATCGACTTCCCTGAAAAGGCTCCTATGGCAGAAGCCATTATTCGAGGCCGTATTAAGGATTTTGACAATGTTTCGGACGAAAAGTTCCCGTTTGTAGAGAGCGCTATCGTCTATCAGACTGCATTCTTGTGCCAGTCCCTTGTGTCGAACAAGACTGTAAAAAAGAAACAGATTCCCACCGTTACACTTGAGTACAATAGCAGTATGGATTTCACTGTAAACGGAATGAGCCTTTCCGATTATGTTGATCTTCTGGTCGGTCAAGTGAACGAATCGTTCGACGTCGGGTCTAAATTTGTTGGGTTTCGCGTTACAAAGGGAGGTAAATCCTGTTGGAGCTGAAAAGATTCTTCTGCAAGGATTGTGGAAAATGGCTTGGAGTGAAAGACGCAAACGCCTCGCTTGAAGGGGTTTTTCCTTATTGCCCCAAATGCAAAAAACAGGTAGTGCCATCCGAAATCCAGATGACGAGAGTTTCAAATTACACAAGTGCCAAGTGCCAGCATCAATGATGTTTGGCACTTTTCTTTTTGGTGGTTAAGCATGCTTGGACAACTCATTGATGGAGAAGATTTCTACGCAACGATTGTTGAGTTGGGTGAGGAAATCACATTTCTTACTGACCCGGAAATAAAGCAGTTTGCATCTATCGCCATGCACAGAACTACCAATACGACTGACGGCGCGTATTGGTATTATGGCGCGATGACTTTTGATGGTGTAGACCAGCAGAACAAGCTCATTGGGGAGTATTTTACGCGGCAAACGAATGCTGGGCCTAAGAATATTTTGACCGCTGTAATGCCCGAAAACAGCACCCCCAAAATGGCTACCGTGTATTCTGTGGAATGCAACGAAGTTGTAGATATCATTTCACATTACGATAAAAGCAAAGATGAATATGGAGATCCTGTAGATATTCCTGTTTATCTTGCCAAGGATGTGGATTGCTATATGACGATGACGCTTGAGCGAGTAGATAACGCATCTGCCGGATATTTTGTTCAGACAATCACCAATCTGATTCTCCCAGCAAAATACACGTTGTCTACAGAAAGCGTTGTGATGAAAAACAGCTTTGTGTTCAACGATAAAGAAAAAAAGAACGTTTACACAAAAATCCCGTATCGTGTTGAAAGTATCGACACGAGTATGATGGATGTTGTGGACGGACAAATCGTTGGAATCTTGAAGTGCCTGCTCACGGAGGACAGATGATGCTTGTTCTCAGATTCAACTACCAGAAGTTTTATGAAGATCTTCTTCAAGCTATTGCAGATGGCGCAAATGAGGCCATGCAACACTTTTTGAACGACGCAAAGTCTGGATTGAAAGCCAAAGACCAAGAGCTTGAACCGGCTGTGATTGACGCCGAAAAGGACAAGATCGTTGCTACTTGTGTGTTTTATGCACAGTCTATTTTGGAAAGCTATGGACGTGGAAGGCAGATGGATATGTCTAACGAATATCTATCTGAATACTTTGGAAACACTTCACTTGGATGGAACCCGTTGCGTACAGATAAACGCATTGTGGGACGAAAAGAAGGAACATACACGAACTTTCTTGGAGAAACAGCTTACTCGAAAGGTGAAAAGGCCGGTGTTGTGACTTCTATCAATGTGGGCAAAGTTGTCCCTCCATCTTATGGAATTCAAAACGCCGAAAAGAAACTCGAACGCGGTGTGTCCGAAAACGGATATGTAATGAGAATTTTGAAATCTCATGCGGAACAGTTTCTTCAAGGATTTGACCCATCAAACTACTTTTACAATGAGGACGTAAGCGTATGATTCGACCTAGCGACGACAAAAATGCAATCAAAAGGATTCTTGCGTCAGACCCATACATCAGCCGGGCCGGATTCACAGAGGAGAATATCAAAACGACCAAGTATGGAACCGATACGCTGAATTCTTCAAATCCCGATTTCCAGATTTTCATTTATCTGGGGACGCCCGAGAACCCTAATAACGCCATCCAAAAAGGCGTTGTGTTTAACGTTTCGGTGACAGGCAAGAGAGATAACGCGTCACGCGTTGACTCTGTTATGGCGCAAGCAATCGGCCTTCTGAACGAAGCAAACCTTGGTCACTCAAACATCATTTATCTTCTTGACCCTCCCATGGAGCTTGAAAGCGATCCTGCCATTTATATGACTGAGTGTTCTTTCATTGCTTATGAGACGATTTACAACAAGATTCACAAGTGAACGTCTATGCGCAATGCCAACAGTATTGCTCATAAATAAACAAACATTTCATTCTAACAGGAGGAAATAAACATGGCAACACCCAAAACTGTGCGCAATGACCTGATTCCTATGAAGGCTGGCATTGTGCGTGTCACCCCTCTGGATGCTAACGGTAATCCTATTTATGCGGAGGCTTATAGCACCAAGCGTGACTTTCTGACATCGACTCAGGTTACTACTACCCGTACTAGCGAGACTCTGGCAAATGGCAACGGCTCCGACAAGGACTTCCCCACCGATGAGAAGTATACTCTGGCACTGGTGACCAACACTTATGACCCCAAGTTCCATATGGTGATTAGTGGCGATCTGTCCGAGGAAACTCCAGCACCTATTCTGTACGATACCACCATTTCCGTTCCGCCCGCTACTGCTTATGAGGTTGATCTGACTGACAACCCGCCTGTTGCCTCTGCTGACGGAAAGTTCCATTTTGAGATTCGGGATTCTTATGGCAATCCCTATGAGCAGACCGAAGATGCCGTCGCAGAAGGCAAGTTCAAGTATGAGGAAAGCACCAAGAAGCTGACCTTTGATGCATCCGCTGCGGGTATGAATCTGTCTTGCGTGTACTACATTGCTGGCACCGCAGGTGAAGGCTACAAGTCCAACCCTGTCCTGCAAAACCCTCAGTTCCAGATTGAGATTATGGGCGAGACTCGTAGCGCTGATACCGGTGAATCTATTCGCTATTACGCAAAGATGCTGCGTGGCGTTGTCTCTGGCGATATTCCCCGTGTGACTACTCAAAAGTCTATCAGTGCTGCAATCACTTACAACTTTACTTCTGCACCCGTTCCCCAGGGAATGAGCGCGTTCTACGACTCGTTTACTCCCTTTCAAAGTTAATGCGTTTTTGTATAAGAACGGTACTTTGGAGTTTGATGATTCAATCACAGCGACAATAATTCCCGATGGAATACTTTCTATTAGCAAGTTGCCAAGGCTAAAATCTGATGGCGTTTTGATAATCTAACCTCGAAAGGATATAAAAGCACATGAGCGAGAAACAAACGGATACTGGGCTTGAGACAATGAAGGAGCGATACTCCTACTCAGCCAACGGATACAGCTTTACTGTGACACCTGTTTTTCTTGGAGAAGAAAACGAATACTTTTCCGATGTCTCATATGCTTTGTATCCTGCCAAAAAGGACGGACAGGAAGTCACCGACAAAGATTTGAGCCACTTTGCAATGGCTCTTTTCAGGGACGATGGAACAAAGCTTGAAAACGTTGGTTTTGCAGAGCGTTTGAAGATCTTTATTGCAAAGAAATTCACTCATACCTACAAGTATTATTCAGACATCCCGAGCGCTGCTAAAATTGCAAAGTGGGTAGAGAAGAAAGTATCGTATAAAGGTAAGCCCGTAAAATTCTATGATCTTGAACGAAAGTTTCAACTCAGCAAGAGCGAGATTGTGAACCTTCTCAAGACGCTCCAAGACGCATCGGGTTTTTAATGGCGGGTGAGGGTAACTCTAGCGGAAGTCCCTCATCCGCTTCTTCTTTAAGCTACGATGAACTCTTTTCCGTTCTCATGTATTATTTCGGCATGAGTAAAGAGTCCATCATGAACAGTAGCCGTAAATTCATCACAATGCTTTATGCGACATATCCTAAGAGGGCGTGTGAAAATCTTGGTGTTTCATCAAAATCAGAGCAAGAAAAGAAAAACACTGACGAAAACGGATATCCAAGCAAGTTTGTTTCGTTCAGTCAAGCCGAACGTGAAAAATATATTTCCGAAAGCGGCCAGTCCGATGAAGATTTCATAGCTGCCTTCGAGAGCATAAGACGCAAGGCCAGGAGGTGATTTTATGGCAGAAAATAAATCCGGTGCTCAACATCTTGCGAGCCTTGATCTTGACGTATCAGGTGTATTCGAGTCGCTGAAAAAGGTTGACGAAGAAGTTCGCGAGCTCGGGCTTTCTATTGGCAAGAACTTCCAATCTTATTTTGATGAAGGGCTTTCTCAGGGCGGGTCTGATGGAACTACTCCTGATGCGTTGAGCTCCAACCTGATTGATTCTGCGGCGCAGAGCGTAACGAAACTCAATACAGAGTACGGTAAGCTCGCAAAGACCGTCCAAACGTTTGACGAAGCTGGTGGGCTTACTTCTCAAAAGATGACCTTTATTGATGATAAAGGCATCCAAACGGTTGTTAGGTATAATGCGGCTGTCGAAGATTCCAAGACTGTTCTTGAGGCAACTGGCAAAACCATTACCGATAATGCGGCAAAGCGAGAATCTGACCAGAAAAAACTTGAATCTCAGATCCAATCGCTGATTGAAAAGCAGAGCCAGTTTAACAGACTGGTGGAAGGTCAAAAAACATCATCTGAGAACCGCAAGATCATTGCAAGTAACCAAGAACTCATAAAGTCTGCCACTGATCTGAAAGCATCTGTTGAAAAGCAGAACATTTCGTACAGTGAAGCAACAGCTCAATTACAGAAATATAAGGACGAGGCAAGCGGGCTTAAAACCGAATATGAGACGCTTGGCACCAAAGGCGAATCGTTCCTTGAAAAAATTTCCGATAAGGCGAAGTGGTTGGCTGCTTTCTATGTTGTCAATGAGCTGAAAAACGGCTTCTTTGAGACAATCGGAATTATCAAAGAAACCGAGGATGCAGTTGTTGATCTGCAACGTGTTCTTAACGATGACTCTATCAGCAACAGCAAAATGTCGTCTGAGCTGTATGACGTTGCGTATGAATATGGTCGAACCTTCGACGAGGTGGCAGAAGTAAGCACCCAGTTTGCTCAAGCTGGTTACGATTGGGCAGACACCATGGAGCTTACTAGAGGCACCATGCTGGCCCTGAATACCGCAGAACTAGATGTCACTCAATCCACCGAGGGACTGATCGCCATTATGTCCCAGTGGAATCTTACTGCTGAGGATTATGCGGATGTTATCGACAAGATAAACATTACCGCTGACAACTTTGCAGTAACTTCTGAGACGATTGTGGCGGCCCTGCAACGTTCTTCTTCGAGTGCAAAGAATGCCAACATCAGCCTTGAGGAAACGATCAGTATTATTACTGCTCTGGCAGAGGCAACCGGTCGTAGTGGCGAGAACATCGGTACAGCTCTAAACTCTTTGATTATCTACACGTCAAAGGCAAGTGCTCTGAAAAAGTTTGCAGAAGTCGGTAGCGATGCAATGAAACAGCTCGTTGCAGACTATCAAGCTGGTGCTGCATCTATCTTTGATGTGTGGGAACAGCTCTCAGAGGAAGTGCAAAATCTCAGCCAGCAACAGCAAGAAGCTTTGTTCCAGGACGAAGATTTTCAGGAGCTTGCAACCGAGCTCCAATCGGCTCTGGGTGACGTTTATGGGGCAGCCGGAACTTATCGTCAGAACTACTTCATTGCCCTTTTGAACGACATGGACACCGTTCGAGATGCAATGGAGAACATGGCTAATTATGCCGGGTATTCGGCAAATGAGAATGAGAAATACATGGAGTCTCTGACCGCCAACTGGAACCAGTTGAAAGCTGCTCTTGCGGAGCTTGCAGTACAACTTGGTGACGCGGGGCTTCTTGACTTTCTCAAGTTTCTGACTGAAACTGCTACTGCGGCTGTTAAGCTTACTCAATCGCTTGGTGGAGTTGTTCCGCTTCTTACGACTATTACCGGGCTTTTCACTGTTATTAAGCAACAAAAAATTTCGAGCGCATTAACAGAAATAAAAACCGGTTTTGAGCTGGTTGGAGGTGCCGTAAAAGGTACTCTTTCAGAGGCATCTAAAGCTCCCGGAATTATGGGGAAGCTGAATGTCGTCATAAATGCACTTTCTGGCTCGTCTCTCAATCTTGTCAGTGCATTTGGTCTTGTGAGCACTGCAATCGGAGTGGTTTATTCTGCGTACAAGTATTTCTCTGATGAAGCAGAACGCACGAATCAAGCCTTTCTTGAAAGTTCAAAAGCGAGTCTTGAAACTGCTAACTCCATTGATGAATTAAAAGAAAAATACATTCAGGTAATGGATTCTACTGCAAGTGAGGCGGACAAAGATCAACAGCTTGCAGAGATAAAAGACACGCTTTTAACCAAGTACGGACTCGAAAAAGAAGCTCTTGACAAGCTCAACGAAAGCCGGGAAGCTGGCATCGGACTGCTGGAAGAAGAAAGCAAGCGGGATATAACCGAAGCATATTCTGATATTGCGTCTCAGTATAAAAAGGCTCGTGAGGAACTGGAAAGCACATCGTTTGGCTTTAGCATATCTTCCGAGATAGATCAAAACACTCTTGATATTCTTGAGAGATATGGCGTTGTTGTGAACCAGATATTGGAAGCTGGCGGCCGGCAAACATTTGGTTTTGAAATCCAAGGCGAAAACATTAAAGAGCAACTTCAAAATCTTAAAGATGCGAATGCTGCTCTCCAAGCCAACGGAGTTATAGTTCCCCAACTAGAAGCCAAAATCAAAGACCTCAATAAGGTTGTGGAAGAAAACGCAGAAGCCTACGATCAAGGAACCGAGGCGTTTTCAAAGTACCTGGTAAAAGTGGATGCCGCCTATACTGAGCTTCGAGACAATGTGTCTGACGTTGATTCTTTCAATGATTTCAGAGATGCACTTGTTAAAGCCGCAGAAGGCAACGAAGATCTCATAAAGGCCATTGACGAGCTTCTGTCAGATGAGTTCCCGGAGTTTGTGTCTGTCAGCGCCGAGGTGCGTAATTCACTTGATGAAGTTTCTTTGAGCACGGATGATCTTGACGATAGCATCCAATCCCTGTCTGACACTGTTTCTTCGTTCCAGTCTGCATATGCCACTGTTACTCAGGCGCTCGAAGAATACAATCAGACTGGCGTTTTGAGCATAAGCACGATTGAGTCCATTATTGGTCTTGGCCCCGAATACATTTCGATGCTCGAAGTGGTTGACGGCAAGCTGAGATTAAATGAGGAAGCAGTCGGAAACCTTATCAATGCCCAGCGCGAGAACGTCATTCGGATGCTCCAACAGGGCCTTGCGGCTGACACTCTGGAACTTGCACAGCAACATCTTAAAGGAACCACTGACGATGTTGCGACTGCTCAAGGAGATGCAACCGATGATGCCAAAACCCTTTCGGAAGCTCTCGGTAATGTTCAGTACGCAGCCATGCGGGCCGCATCTGGCCTTGCCAGTTATGGCGAAGTTGCAAGCGTTCTGTTCGATGTTGAACGGTTCGGATACAACAAAGAGGAATTTGAGAGACAAGCCAATGAGCTTTTTGAGCTTTATTCTGAGGTTGAAAGACAAGTTCTTAGCATCGGTGACGATAGAGATTATTGGACTGGTGCATCTGGTGGGGCGAAAGATGCCGCAAAATCCGCAGCAGATGAAATCGACAATCTCCTTGACAAGCTTAATGATCTCCGTAGGCAGCGAGAAGAGGCCGCTGTAAGCCTTACAAGTGACAAAGCTATACAGGACAACCAGACGCTTCTTAATCAAATCTACGCGCTTATTTCGGGCCTACAAGATGGTACCATAACCATTGAGGAAGCGACAGAAGCTCTTGAAGGGTTTGATGATGTTGTAAGTCAAATCAAGATCCAGGAATCGACTTACAAGAAGCTCGTGTCTGAGCAGGAAACTCTTGCCAAAGACCAACTTGAGATTCAAGAGATGATTCTTGAAAGACAGAAGGAACGTCTGGAAGCAGAGAAAGAAGCCGTTGAGGAAAGATACGATTACGAAGAAGAACGCGCCGAAGAGCTCTCGGAAACGATCCAGGATATCCAAGACACTTGGGATTATCTGCAAAACAGACAGTCTCTTATTAAAGAAATCAAGCAAGCATCAGTAAGAAGCGGTGTAGAGTATCGAGAAGCTGAGATGGAGGCAAAAGAAAGCCTTGCCCAGCTTGACATTGACAGATTTTTCACTATTGTTCAAGACTCACTGGATGGAGTTTCTGCGGACATCAACGAAAGCCGTGAAAGACAACTCAAGCCTGTTGAGGACAAGATCCGGTCCGTTGACGATAAGCTGAACGATTTGTCTGACATTAAATCTCTGATCGGAAACTCTCAGGTTGATCTTTATGAACGATTTGGCGGTGACTTGTCCAACCTTGCAGACAAGATCGGAAATGTTGACGAGTTCTTGAGTTCCATTGGATATGTCGTCCAAGTTGAACCTTCTGCCGCAACTGGCGCAATATCTGCTGGCGATCTCACGCAGTTGGCCGAGGCCGTTTATAACGGCACAGAACTTACCGAGCTTAACATTGAAGGCATTCTTCAATCGTTCTCCACCACCTTCGTCCAGGTCGCAAGCTCTGCAATTTCTGCTGCTTTGTCTGGCGGAATGGACAATCTTTCGACCGTTATTGCAAGCTCTATTGCTTCTGCCATTGTCTCTGCTGGCGGTTATAGTTCTTCTAACACCACGAACAACAATGTCACGAACGTCATTGGAAGCATCGCTAGTGTAGCTGGAAACTATGTCGCACAGAACCTTGGAAGTATTCTTTTCAAGCCTTGAAAGGTTCTTGAAAAAACAATCCAAATATGGTATTCTATTATAGAATAGAGTGCCTGGTGCCGATGGATTAACGTCTGTCGGCACTTTTTATTTTGTCAGAGAGGTGTATATTTTGGAGCTTTCAAACGCATATAAGTCGATCTCCGATGCTCTGGATTTTATGGGCGAACATCCCGAGACTGTAACAGACAAAGACCGTGGGATTCTAATGAGTCTGTACCACAAACTTTGCAAGGCTTCCTCCATCAGTGACAAATCTGCGTGGGTTGTTCGTTGGGTGATCGAGAAGTACAAGAGCAAAGATGACAAGGTTCCGTATGCAGTCGAGAATTTCGGGCAGAACGTTATCACCAATGTCGGCGCTCAGGAAATGCTCAAGCTGATTTGTGGACAGTCAGCATACCCGTATGATTCGTCAAATGCAACTATTACCGTTGGAAGTAGCAGTACTCCCGAAGATGCAAGCCAAACGGGAGTCATTGGCCCACAAAAAGAATCTGCGAATATGAGCGCAGGGTATCCAAAAGTTCAAGATGGCATGATGACATTTAGTGCAACATTTGAAGAAGATCAAGCAAATTTCCAATGGAATGAAATGAGCATTGGGAACGGCGTTGTTGCAATGAACCGTAAGGTTCTGGATGAAGCAAAATCCAAGTCTGGCGACATCTGGATCGCTCGATGCTCAATTAGCATAGAATCTTAAAAGGAGGATTTGATATGTCTACAATTCCGTATTTCGACCCTGAATCCGGGGAGGTTCAAAGCCCTTTAATTGCCGGAATTACAGAGGGATTAAATAAAATTTCTTCGGGAGTAGCATTGCATGATGGGAGAATTGAAAAAGAGCAATTAACCCCCGTTCCTGGTCTGGATCTGGCAGACGAATGTAGAATTTATCAAGTCAAAAACGGAAAACGTCTATGGTCTAATTCTCCATCCCCAGAAATATATGTAAATGATTCCCCAATTACTCCGAGTGAGCATCAATTTAAAATTGATCTTATTGGAGGAAGCATAACGTTTTTTGGCTCTTATAGACCATCAAAATCTGACGTTGTAACCGTTACTGCAAATTATATAGAATATGCTCAGAGCACGTTTTCTCCTGCCGGAACCGTAATCTGGTTTGCAGGGTCCACTCCCCCGGATGGGTGGATTGTTTGCAATGGCGCAGCAATCAGTCGTAGCGATTATTCGGCTTTGTTTGCCGTTATTGGTACGACCTTCGGGGAAGGAGACGGCTCCACCACATTTGAAGTCCCAGACTTGCACGCCAAGATCATCGAGGGCAACCGGCTCACCATCGGCAAAGAAGATACCTTTGTGGCCGGACAGGGCAGCCGCATCACTCGCACACTCACACTTTTGCCCTGCATTAAGTATTAAAATGTGATACTATGGTAAACCCGAATGATGTTTTTTCATCTTGATTAAACCAGCTATTATCAAAATGCGGCGTAAAACCCCGCCTTTAGGCGTGGGGAGTGTCAAATCATGAAATAAATTTCCGATTAAATCCATCTGGAACTGTGGCAATAAAATACACGCACATTTGGATTGGCTTGAAAAATCCGATGCGGGTAATTTGGAGGAATAAATGGAACTCAAAGGAATTGACGTTTCAAAGTATCAAGGAACTATTGACTGGCAGAAAGTGAAAAGCTCTGGCATTCAGTTTGCCATTCTGCGGGCCGGATATGGCCGTGAGATTTCCCAGAAGGATAAAACCTTTGAAACTAATTACAAGGGCTGTAAGGCAGCTAATGTGCCCGTTGGAGCGTACTGGTACAGTTATGCAACCGATGTGGCTGGTGCCCACAAAGAGTCTAAAACCTTCTTGGAAGCAATCAAAGGCAAGAGCTTCGAGTATCCCGTGTGGTTTGACCAGGAGTATGAGCCTGGCATTAAAGCTCTGACGAATGAGCAACGCACTGAGATTGTAAAGGCTTTCTGCAAAGACTTGGAAGTTGCCGGATATTATACCGGTTTGTATTGCAGCCGAGATTGGCTTGAAAACTATGTCAATGCGGACGACCTGAAACAGTTCGATATCTGGGTTGCTGCTTATGGTAGCACTCCCGGAAACGTGCCTCTGCCCTATGGCATCTGGCAATATTCAAGCACCGGAAAAGTCCCTGGCATTTCCGGTAATGTTGATCTTGACATTGCATACAAGAACTATCCGTCAATCATGCAAAAGGCAAAGCTGAACGGCTTCAAATGATTGGAGGGCCTATGGCAGAGCTGATCCAGAATAGCCCTTGGGTTATGCCTATTGCGTCAATCGTGGCGGTATCTATTGTGTCCTGCATTATGCTCTTGATTTTTGCTCTGTATTCCATGAAGAATAAACAGGAAGATAAAAAGAGCGTTCACGAAATTGCACTTGAGGTTCTTGCTGGTGAGTGGGGTGTAGATCAAGACAGAAAAGACCGGTTGCTTGCCGCTGGATACGACTATAACGAAGTCCAAGAAGAAGTAAACAACATTTTGAAAAAGGAGTGATATTATGAATGAAATTCTCAGCAACATTCTCATGATGGTTCTTGTTGCGGTAGTCCCTACTATTTCTGCTGTGATTGTATCTGCAATCAAGAACGTAACAAACTCTTTGGTCGAAAAGTCCAAAAGTGAAATTACAGACAAGATTTTGATTGAGATTTCTGATTGCGCACAATCTGCTGTGCTATCTGTCAGTCAAACTTATGTTGACACGTTAAAGGCTGCTGGCACATTCGACGATGCTGCTCAAAAGAAAGCACTTGCAATGGCTCTTGCGGCCCTTACTGGATCTTTAACCCAGTCTGCAAAGGATTTCATTGTAGAAAACTTTGGCGATCTCACCACTTACCTTACTGGCCGTATTGAGGCTGAGGTTAAGCGTCAGAAACTCATCGCATAATTTCTTCTGTGCCGGAAGTGCGTTGCTCCCGGCACATTACATATATCTTGCTTTTGGGGTGACTTCATGCAAAACAAAACGCTTTTCAGAGATATGATACCGTACAGATCGGGGATTGTCAGAATTACCCCTCTGGATTCCAAGTTTTCTCCCATTCACGACCAGGCATACACTACCTCAAGAGATTTTTTGACTTCAACGCAAAGGGGCACAACTTACTCCTACGAAACGTTTTATACGGCCAGCGGAGAAGCCTCTGATTATATTGCGACAAGACGTGAAACTCTTGCACTTACAACTCAAATTTACGATCCCCGTTTTGACGCTATTGTTTCAGGAAAAGAGCTCTCCAAAACTGAACTGACTACGCTTAGAGATGTTCAGTTTTTTCTTCCAAAGGGTTCAATCAAATGTATTTTCAACGACACATTGGCATATCCAGCGCAATCATCTGATGGTAAATTCCATTTTGAGGTTCGTGATTCTTATGGAAACTTGTACGAACAAGTGGATGGAACACCGTCCGAAAATCAATACAAATATATTCCATCTCTTTACAGTATAGAGTTCTCTCCAAAGGATTATGACCGGGTTTTTACTTGTGTGTATTATACCAAAAATCCAAATCAAGAAGCATATTCTTACAGCCCTTTGTTTAAGAATAAGGTTTTTATGATCGAGGCTTTTGGAGAAATGCAATGCGCTTCAAATGGTGTCAAGCAGATGTGTTACACTTGCATCAAACGCGCAACGATCTCAGGTGAAATCTCTGGTATAACCAGGCAAAAAAGCATTTCCAATGCAATAACCTATAACTTCTATTCTGCTCCTGTAAAGCGCGGAGAATCCGCTTGCATTGAGCTTTTTGAGTCCGCTGAACACAACTATGTTTCCGGAAGTGCCGCTCCGCTCTTGAGCGATCTTGGCGTTCTTTATTATGAGAACGAAAACGTAATGACGCTCACAAACAATGGTGTTCTTGTCATCGCGTTCGACACCATGCTGGATGATTCTGGAACATTGAAATTCTCCTGATATTTGAGGTTTTAAGATGAAATATAATTCTGGCAAAAGCTACAACTCGGGGGACAGATACAACGCTGCATCACATATTGTTATAGAGAGGTATGATGGTTTAAAATTTTCGGATTCTTCCTCCATTGATTTTGTTAGCGTGATTCATGGAGAAGAAGGCCCACTCTATTTTTATGAAAATTCTGGTGTATTTGAATCAAACTTTGTTGTGGGGAATGTTGGATCGCTAGATACTTCTGTTGACTGGTTTGCTCCAATCGGCATGAAGGTTGACTGGGCAAACACATCGCTACAAGTTATGCCGACATCCGAGAGCGAGTATATAGACATATCTACCTTGGATGGAAGTATGGTTCAGAACACCATTTACAAGAACCGTGCGTTCAACTTTGTTCTTTTCAGCGAAGATGGGCTCAACGATTCTCAGAAAGACGATTTGAAGCAAAAGATAGTAAAAATACTTGATAGTACAAAGGGGTCGTTTAAGCGCCTTATAATTCCTCCTAGTGAGCATTACTTTGATGTGAAATACTCTGGCAGCGCATCAATTCAACAGGGGCCTAGCTTTGTAAAGGCTACGCTCCCGTTTGAAGTTAAGCCTTACAGCCATCCAATGTTCCCTGAAAGCAAGACTCACTACGGAACAATTACCAATAAAGGCATGAAACCCTGTGGCCTTAGAGTCGAGATTTCGGGCCCGATTGACACCCCGAGATTTTCTGCGTCATCACTTTCTTGCGTTTGGAATTCGAGCCTTTTAGATGGAGAAAAGCTTGTAATTGACGGAGAGTCTATGACTTGCTTTAAAATTTCTGCAAGTGGAGAAAAAACCAACGCCATAAAGTATCTCGAACCCGAAGGGAAAGATGGATTTGTTTTGATTCAGCCAGGGGAATCTATTGAGGTTTATCCATACACACTCGCTCCGCCTCCACTTCCTTCTGAAAATATGTTGTCAGAACTTTCTGAAACAAATTCAAATCAAAGTAGTTTTACTTTCAGCATAAACGAAAGCTATATTTGGTAAAGAGGTGACACAATTTGGAATCCAGAAGTATTACCGTACTGGACAAAAACCGAAACCTTATTGCGATCTTTACAAATGACTCGGCTTGCAATTCGGATGAAGTTGCGCTGAATACAATGGTCGCCCCTACCATTAACATTGTGTCGAATGGCGAAAGTACGCTTTCGTTTCAGATGCTCAAGGAATCTCCCAAGTGGAATGACATTAAAGATCCCGAGAACATCTATCAATGCAACAACCGTGAATACACGGCTCTTAATGCACATAGTATCGTTTACAGTGGAAAGATTGTAAGTGTGACGCTTGTCGAAACCTGGTATCTTCTCGAAAAGAAATATGTTCAGGCATATAATATAAACCCAGACGACGACCCCGTTGACGAACATACAGTAAAAATTCTTCCCAAATCCACGGATCAGTTGTTTGTCAATGGAAAGCCATATAACGATTCTGATGTTAAGGATTCCCGTGGAGTGGTTCAACCAAGAGGATCTGCTGGGTATGCTCTATGGGCCATTCTAAAGGACTCTGGATGGAGTCTGGGCGTTTGCGATGTGATCGACCCGGAGTTTGACGCTTCCAAAGACTGGGGAACATTTAACGTAGAGTCTGACATGAAAGATGTTCTGTTTAACATCCAATTCGTTCAGCAACAATACGGTGGAATCCTTGTCTGGGACAGCAAGAACAAAACTGTAAGCCTGAGAAGTGAGTCAATAGAGGATTCTGACTTCAACACTTGGAAAGGGTATTCCATTCGCAAAGGAAAGAACTTGCAGGAAGAACCACTTATCACTTGGGATAATGACCTGATTACTAGGTTGTATGTGCTGGGCCAGGACAATCTGAACATCAAAAAGGTAAACGATCAAAAGGGATATGTAGAGGATTATAGCTATACTACATCCATATATGAGGGGTATATGCAAAACCAAAACATATATGGCGTGGATGAATCGGAATCCGATTCTGACGTTGGAGCTGATGGTCAGACCGCATTGCTTTATTGGGGCCGAGAGCAAGTAAAGAAATACTCTCGCCCAAGAAAAAGCGTGTCGTACAACATCATTGACATCCGAGGAAACAGCGAAGCAGAGTTCTATGAGGACTTTGATATCAACGACATTGCAAGAGCATATTATGTTGACGAAAACACGAAACAGGAAGTCAGTGAGGATCTGAGAATCCAGCATTTGCAATACAACTGGTTCTTCCCCGGCTCTGATAGTATCGTGGAAGTCGGAGACAAAATTGCAAATGAGGTAGAAATTTTTCACACGCTATACAAGAACCAGAGGTATGACACGGTAAAGCGTAACGCTTTAAACGAGATTGCCACAGCTGTTTTTGTAGAGGTTGCGTCAGAAGCTGTTAAAATCACTCTTTCCGCTATCGCTAAGATCGCTTGGAACGCCATTATTAGCTGGGTTTCAGGGGGATTTCCAATGCCGTTCTCCACTGTGTCCACGTTTTCCGATGCTCCATCAACAAGAGCTATTTCTCCAACGTATAAGCTAGACTCTATGCTTGACGATATTGGACAGGCCACAGATAAACTCATAGAGCTGTCAACGCAAACGTCCGAAGAAGTCTCCACTCTTAACGCTTCAACATCTCTCATGCAAGTCAATGCAGAAGCGACTGATTCAGATGTTGCCGATCTGCTTGTTCACATTAACGAACGTATCGGTGATCTTGGGACAAATCCTGACGGAACGCCAAAGACCGTCAAGCAGTATATTGATGAAAAGTTTGCTGAATTGAATAAGTAAAAATAAAGAGGTCGGATTAAACCGGCCTCTTTTTGTGTTATTCGCACGACTTCATAAATTCAACATACTTTGTTATGATGTCCCAGCGGTTCAAGAATTTGTCGTATTTTGAGCTTTTTACACCAACAGAAAACTGCGTCTTTCCACTTAGCACAACAGATGGAATGATATACGTTTTGCTTACATCTCCATTTTCTATACAGTATATTACATACACATCGCACGTTTGTAGATCTTTTTCTATGTTGCTTGAATACATCTCAAACCCATGCGCAATAACCCTGTTGCTCGACTTTACATCAATCTTAACGCAATCTTCTACTAACACATCATATGGATATCTAACTCTGCATCTCGATGATTGCAAACCGCATTTTTCCATAACCTCTACAATAAATCTTTCTTCATAATCATCCCCGAATTTGCTTTCGCAATCCTTCACTTCCATTCCCAATTTTTCTGCCCAATATCTGGTTCCACCGTGTCTCCTTACTGCGTTTGATAGCCTATAGTCTTTGAAAAACTCTGCCATTTCTGTATGTGTCGGGAAAGTTGTTTGGTGCGTTTGAGATATCATCTCTTTAAGATGTTTCTCTATTCTTTCTTCTCCCCACTGAGTCTTTAAATCTTTGCTCAAAAAAATCACCTCTTGCACTAAGTATACCACACTCAGAACAAGAGGTCAAGATTTGTGTTTTAGAACGGCATGTCCTCAGAATCGTCAATCAGCGCAAAGTCATCGTTTTCCCCGTTTACCCCACTCATCTGCATGGTAACGGGAACATCCGCAGAATCGTTGTTGTTTGCCTTGGGCAAGAAGTGGATCTGATCCACGATGAACTGAGGGTTCGGGATATCATAGCCCTTCTCGTTCTTCTGCCAAGGCTGGTTGTCGTAGTGATAGGTGAACAGGATGGGATCACCTTTCTTGAAGCTTCGCTCGATCACGGTTGCGGTATTACCCCAAGCCACGCACTTGAGGTACATCTTCCTTTTCTTGTCGCCCCATCCCTCCGTGTTGGAGACCGAGAACATACACATCTGCTTCCCGTTATTGGTCTGCTTGAGCTGAATGTCTCCTGCAATTTTTCCAAGACAAGCACTGTTAATGAACGGCATTACTCTTCCTCACTTTCAGTATCTTCGGGCTTTGTATCTTCTGGAAACATTTCCAACGCTTTTTGATAGTGCTCTTTGATCTCGTCAGCAAGCTCGTTTGCAACCCTGAGCTTTGTGCTGTCGTCGATTTTATCCCACTCGGTCAGGTAGTGCTCATACAATACCTTATTTGCAAAGATTGCGCCCTGAACGAATGCCTTGCTGATCTGCTTACCGGCAGACTCGCTGATTTTTTTTGCAATGTCTGCGGCAATGATCTCTTTCTTTTCTTCTGCGCCCAGCTTGTTAAACTGTCTGCGCTTCTTCCGGTTCAGGCTTCTCAGAAAACTACTCATGATTTTTCCTCCATATCATTTTCGTGACCTCAAGAAAATGATCTTCAAATCACAAACTTCACACCGGGAAATTCTTCCTGCATTTTATTATATATAGTATTATATATAATACCTTGGCTTTCTGTCAAGTGCAAGAGCCTGACTTCCTTAACGCGAGACAAGTCTTGCTGTTTCAAGAACTCCACGCAACGGTTGAGAGACAGGTGACTTCTCACTCTGCGCTTCTCTACAAAGCCATTGACATATTCCAGCTCGTCCAAGTAGTCATCTATATCCAGGTAGTTGCACTCAATGCAGATGTGTTCAACCGGTGGGAATCTGTTCTCGATATAGCTTGCATCGGTGGCCCACAAGAGCTTTTCCTTTGTCACTGTACTGTAAATCAGGAATCCCAGGTTCGGACAGTCAGTGCCATCAGAGTTCACATGAGCAACGTTGAACGGCTTCACAACGAATGTTCCGAGCTTGAACTGCTCACCGGCCTTGATTGTCACAGCGTTTCGCATAGGCCTCGATAGAGCCGTTTTAGACCATACATCTTCGTTGGCATAGACCTTAATTCCTAGCTTGAGATAACGGTCGATATATGCTGCGTGATCGGAATGACAATGGGATGTGAGAACGCCACTGATTTTGCTGAGCTGATAGTTGATTTCTCGATTCACCTTATCCGGCTGAATACCTGCGTCAATCTGGATAAAAGTATTACCATCCGTAATAACGCTTGCGTTGCCTTTACTTCCGGTCTTGCTGTAAATCACATTCACGGTCGATCACCTCCTTACATTTCACTTTTTCTTACCCTTGCTTTTCTGTCCAACATTTGATTTTGTTTGCTTTTTGTAAGTCTTTTTCGGCTTGCTTTTCCTTCTACGCTTCTTTTTAGGAGGACCTTCTCGCTTCCAGTATGGTACAATCCCCATAAAATATTCGCATTCATTTTCTTTTTCTTTCTTCTTACGAGCTATCATATCGCTCTTTAACCTGTGAAAGTTTTTGTGGCAGAATGAACACAATACTTTCAAATCTCCAAGTCGCTCTTCTCCAAGCCGCTCATAAGTCATATGATGCACTTGCAGATCCGTTGTCTTTCCGCATTTAAGGCATCTTGGATATGATTCTAGTTTTGCAAGCCTCAACCTTTTCCAGTGCTCACTGTTTAGATATTCATAATACCCTTTGCATACCTCTCCTGTGTCCTTACACGTTATTAGTTTTTCGTTATAAAAATGTTGTTTGTAAGACATTGTTTCACCTACAAAAAAAGCGTCGCTAATCCAGGTAACGGTCTGAATCAGCAACGCGATAGTTGGGCGGTATTGAGTTGTTTAAGCGTGGTCGCCGTTCCTCAACCACCCGACACGAAAATTATACCACGGACGATTTGGTTTGTCAACAGGTGATTTTATTTTGCCTTGAAATTATAGATTGGAGAGAGCCTTTCGACGATATCCACAGTAGGCTCAATACATTCTACGATTTCATCCATGCTCTTGTAAACGAACGGAGCCTCATCCAGCGTGTCCTGGCTTACACAAGTCGTGTAGATGCCGCTCATGCTTTCTGCATATTCATCTACCGTAAACAGCTCTTTTGCCTTGCTGCGGGAGTACAGCCGACCAGCTCCATGAGGTGCGGAACAATTCCAATCCTCATTGCCTTTTCCACGGCAAACAAGAACGCCATCTCTCATGTTCATGGGAATAACACAATACTCTCCGTCTTGCGCAGAGATTGCGCCTTTTCTCAGGATCATCGAGTTGGTGTCGATATAGTTGTGTACGCTCTCGATTACACCCGACAGCTTTCCTCCCATTGCGCTGATGATTGCATCAATGATTTTTCTTCTGTTTTCTGCCGCGTATTTCTGTGCAATTTCCATGTCATGCAGATACATCTCCATATAATCGCCAGAAACATATGCCAGATCCTTGGGAACCTTTTGTGAGGACTTGGACTTAATATAAGCTTCTCTTTCCAGCTTGGGAATGAGCTCTAATTCTTCCGGCGTTACCTTTGACTTGCTCATTTCACGCTCTGCCATGTTCTGGTAGTATTTGCAGACCTGAACACCAAGGTTTCTGCTTCCAGAATGAACGGAAATCCAGCCGTTTTTATATGCCTCAATGTAATGGTTTCCGCCGCCCAGAGTTCCAATAGAACACAATACGCGATGTTTTGCGTCTTTGCTCAATGAATCCCAGCAATACATATCTTTGAGTCCCACAAAATCTTCCGAAACGGACTCATATTCGTGCACAGAAAAACCGCTCGGAACCCATTTTCTGATAACTTCATCGAGTTCATTGAGTCGATCTTCAAAGTGGATATTGGTGTTTACCAACATGACTCCGCAACCGATGTCTACGCCAACCAGATTGGGGCACACTTTATCGGTGATTTTCATGGTCGTTCCAATAGTACAACCAGCACCGGCATGTGCATCCGGCATGATTCTGACGTGTGCGTTTTCTCCAACAGGAGAGTTTGCCATCTGAATGATCTGCGACACGGCTTCTTCTTCAATGGTCTTTGCGAAAAACTTTACGTCTCCGTACTTAGATTTAAACTCCATCTCATTACCTCCAATTCTCGATACAAAAAATGCCCCCTTATCGGAGGCTATGTACTAGCGCCAAAGTGGGCTCGAACCACCACCACAAATTGTACTACACTTGGTTGACTAGGCCAAACTTACCCAATCTGCGTATCGTCAATGTGACACGGCTTATCTAGCCGCCGCTCTATCCACTTGAGCTATTGGCGCATATAATCCGGTTTGCACGGTCACCCTACTTGTTTATACTCCTTTAGTGATTCCCTTTAGAGTCTTGGTGTCTTGCAGAGATGCGACCTGACTTTCGATAATCAGGTGGGATATCGCATTTTACCCGCTCTGCAAGAGTGGCAAGAGTGATGCGGCTCGAACACATAACCCTCGGTTTTGGAGACCGATGCTCTACCAGTTGAGCTACACTCCCATATGTATGCCATGTGTTCGGCCTCAAGAATTGCGGTTATCCGAACGTTGCGCCTGGCTCGCTAAATTGGCCGCTCTATCGGTTTCTTTCCGTCCGGCTTTACGGATGGTGCGTCCCCCAGCATTTGTTTCTCGTACCAAGCACTCGGTTAAGCAGCTTTGGGGGACGCTTGGACACGAGAATGGTATATAAACAGAGATTTCTGGTTATATCACACAAATGAGTTATCACCATCAAAACTTATCAAAACTACTCTACGCCGATACACTGTTAGTTGGTATGCGTAGCCACACCTATTCATCCACACCTTGTTTTGAATCATTAAGATAAGCTACTCACTTGCACGGAACATTTCACTCCTGCGCTGGAATCATCAGTCGCATCCGTTTTTCAATTCACTCCCGGAATCAGGACATATAATTTATCAAGATGCCGTACTTGTTCTACGCACACCCCAGTCCCGTTTTAAAGACGGAAACATAACTTTCTTGTTAATGAAATTCAAAAACAAGGCCCCTTTTTCTCAAATTTGGAGAACGTGGAAGCTTACGATGGAGCCGCATACCAGAGCCGACCTGGCGCTTTCTGCTTGGAGGGCAGATGTACTACCGTTATACGAATGCGGCATATAAGCGCTGTGTAGAAGTGTCGATCTCCATTCCATCTCTGGAACAATCCGATTTCAAGTCGGTTCCGTAGTCCGCTACGGTTTACACAGCATATAAACCCGAAATGACAGCCTTGAACTGTCGGCCTCCTGCTCCCAAAACAGGCGCTCTACCAACTGAGCTAATTCCGGTTAAAATGCGCCGTACAGGGCTCGAACCTGTGCCAAACACTTATGAGGTGTCAGCTACTACCAACTGAGCTAACGGCACATATAATTGCCCGTCTGTCCGGGCTGTCATGCGTCTGTTCCGCATTGTCAAAGGAGGTAAAAATGCACGCATATCAGAGGATGTCTTTAATAGTTGCGCCGGTCTGGATCGAACAGACGAATGATCGAGTCAAAGTCGATTTCCTTAAACCGCTTGGATACGGCGCATTATATAGTGGATGGAGGTGTTGTCTCACATCCACTGTGCTTATATTTTACACCATCTGATTGTTGTTGTCAATGGCCCCGGGTAAAATTTCTCCGGTTTCTTTGTCAACGTGTTCAGGATCAGGAGTGACCTCGGTATAATCAACATCGAAGTCAATGACATCTCCGCTTCCCATCTTCTCAGAGGCTTCTGCATCTGCTTCTGCTTTGGCTTCATTCAGGTTTGCAGATTGCACTGTTGCACCAAACAGATCCATGTCAGAGGAAGTTGCGATGATCGGCTTGCAGATTGCAGCAATCACAGTTCGGATCGCCATATCTTCTGTGTATTTGCCGTGAGTAGAGCCAGGCTTAACGTTACCGTTCTGGTCGATTGGGTTTGTCTTTGACATCTCCCAGCTTTTCTTGATCCGATCAAAGGTCATAATCATGCTTCTGTTCGGCTTTCCGTCGTTGTAAACCACGGTTGCATAGGCTGCCAGGATATTCTTGCTTCCCAGACTTTCCAGGGTGCGCTTGTGCTTTAAGATCTTTGAATATCCCTCAAGCTCATCCTCGAAATCGAACTCTTCCCCTTCTTTTACGACCCGGCCAAAAATGTCTGAAATGGTCGGATCAATGCGCTTGCAGATTGCCACTTTGCCGAGGTAAGAGATCGAAAGCTGCGCCTTATTCGCATAAGGGATACAGTAGCATTGAGTCTTGCTGATGTTCAGGCCAAGCACACACATATCGAGCATGGCCTTTGCAAGACTTGCAGTAGTACACGCCATCAGCTTCTCATCATCCTGGACTTTGAGCTGGAACTGTTTCAGCGCATTTCCGACACTGTAATTAGCCGGGATATTGAGCTTCCCAGCCTTGCAGTATTCGTCGATTTGCTTCTGAACCGAAAGAGTGGTTGCATTCAACTTCTGAACCGGGCTGAGTGCTTTCTGTTCTGCCATAATTATACCTCCTTAATACTCAGGCATGAAGTATACTTTTTCTCCGTTTGCATAGGCGATCCACAAATCTTGCAGAACGGCCTTGGCTCTTTTTGAATCTTCGTATGAAGCGATTTCCAAAAAAGAATCAGCGTTGCTTACTTGAAACACTCTAATTGAAAACCTTTCTGAAATATCAATCAGTTCCGTTGTTTCAAGGTTCACAAGCTTTGTTCTGTTCTGGCTTACAATCAACATTTAGATCACCTCTCAATCTTGTACCTGAAAGATAATGGGCATTCTTCTGTACACTCACCCATAAGCGTGCATTCATACTCGCAATAACCTGTGTCGTACTCACAATAAGACTGCTCGCAATATTCGCAATCCTCGCAGTCCATTTCGTGCTCTTTCCACTCGTCCATGTTACTGCCCCAAAAGTTTGATGCTTTCGCTTACCTTGCGGTAAGTTTCGCTGGAAGAAACGATTGTAAAAACGTTATCTGCGAGATTTTTTCTCATTGCATCGTCAAGCATAGACCTGATTCTGTCGTTCACATCATCTTTTACCTGTCTAGCAATCCTCTCCATATAAGGCTTAATCTCGCGGTCAATATCAATTTTGCTGTCAATATATGCCTTGAAATCAACCGTTTCTTCCGTCCAATCTCCCCATCTATCCTTTATTTTTCTTGTGAATTTTTGGCCACCCATAATATCAGAAATTTGTTTCTTCACATATTCCTCTACGGTGTATTCCTTTACACCATCTCCGCTCCAACTGTTTCCAACCTGGATCTTGGTTGTGCTGAGATATGCCTGGATATATTCCTCGATCTTATGACTGATATATTCGTCAGTCTTTTCTCCCAGCACTTCATCAATTTTCTCTCTCACAACAGATTCCAGAGCATCTTGGATTGCCTTTCCTGAATTTTTATTGCAAGCCTCTGTGACAATCTTTTCAATGTTTTCCATGTCGATAGTAACTTTCATCTTGTTAGTCCTCTTTAATCATTGCTTGAAATGCGGTATACGAATAGTCCCTTTCAGAATACACAACTTGCAAAGAACTGATTGGCTTAAACCCTTTTGAAATGAAATGATTTACTTGTTTTTCGATTTTTTCACAAAGAGATTCTGAACCCATACTACGACTAGGAACTACTATATATTCCATCCTCACACCTCCATAATCTCCAACTTCTTCTTCCAAACATGACCGCAGCGTTTGCAAGTCCATGTTCCATCCTGATTTCTACGTCCAGATTCTCCATTGCATTCAGGGCAAAACTCTTCTCTGACTTTCATATAGATCGTCTGAGCGCCCGCATCAACGGTTCCGGCGATAGACTCAGAGTTGTCCAGGATGCAAGGCACCGTCACTCCATAGAACTTCTGGAACGCTTTCAAAACCTCGATAGACGCAATGATCTTGGTAGAGTAAGACAGGTCTTGATATTTTACACCCTTGAAACTAAGGATGCAAGTTTCCTTGACTTCATCGTTGGACTTGTTACGCTCGAACAACTGGAACTTAACGTTCTCAAACAGTCCGTTGATTGCATCCTCGGAAGAAGAGCACCGGAAAGAGATGAACTCTCTGGTAAGATCCAGCAATCTCTGAGTTTCAGAAATATTTCCTGCACACTCTGCACGTTCTTCTTCGATATGATCAATCTCTGCGGTCATAGAAGCGTTGTTCTTGATGACTTGATATTCTTGCTTGAGTTCATCCATGCGGGCTTCCAGGGCTTCCATTTCGCTCTGGAACGTGTCCATATCTTTTCCATCAGGAACTTGAGAAAGCTGCTCTGTGAGCTCTGCAATCTCCTTGTTAGCAGCTTCTACTTTTGCCGGATAAGTCGGCTCCATAAGGCCATTGGCTTTTGCCTGAGCGTCCTGCCATTTCTGGTTCAGCTTTGCAACTTGATCTCTGATCTGAGCGGTTGCTTTCCTGCCATTCTCAATCCGATCTGCCAGCTTTTTCTTGGCTGCTTCAATCCGAATAGCGGGAATACGCTGTCCGCATTGCTCGCACACGTCTTTAACAGTTGCCTTTTGAAGCTTTTCCAGGGCTTCGATATACCGGCTCAGTTCGGCGGATTTTTCATCACACTTGCGCTTGGCTTCATCAGCCTGACGCTGGTATTCAGCCTTAGCTCTTGCGAACACTTGCATATCATTCGTATAGGCTTTCAGCGTTGCATCACGGCGTTGAGTAGCTTCTGCGATCTTGGATTTGATTTCATCCGCGATGCCGGTTCTATGCTGACGCTTGTAATCCTCGTTCTTGGCTCTCAGGGCAGCAGCATCAGACTTAACCTGGTTTACAAGATCCTTGATTTCGGCTTCTGTATGAGGTTCAGGCTTGATGTTCTTTTCCTGCTGTTCAACACGAATGCTGAACTCATCCAGTCCCTTTTGAAGCTCTGAATACTGCTTTTTCAGAAACGAGAGGTATACAGTAGCAGAGTCGTGTCGCTTCAAAGGATCCACAAGGTCAGACCACTTATCGTCCGACTGTGCAATGTTTAAATCGGTTTGCTGATCCCCAATGATGGACAGAAGCAATCTTCTCTGAGCAGCCCACTCAAGCTCTTTGGGCTCTCTGGGACAATTCTCAGTGAACGTTTTAGGGTTGGACAGAATCTTGAAAACCTGTTCGTTGCAGATTCTTGTACCAATCCATTCATCGAATTTGCGAACCCCGGTTTCAACGTTGTTGATATAGGTCGTTGTAGCGTAACCAGAGAACGACTTGTCCCGGGCATACTTGGCTTTGTACTCACGTTTAAGGGTTACAGGTCTGTCGCCCACCATGCACTCCAAAGTCACAGCAGGGCTTACTTTTCCGAATTTCCCGATAGGAACAATCTCAAAGTTCGTGTTTCCTTCTGCGTCTTTACCTGTGAGACACCAGAGAATCGCAGATGCAATCGAGGTCTTGCCGACGGCGTTATCCCCAACAATTTCGGTTTTATTCCACAAGTCAGTTTCCAATCGGTCGAACACTCTGAAATTTTCTATCGTAGCATGGTTGATTTTGAAGTCCATCATTTGATTTCCTCCCAACTAAAAACGCCTTTGCCGGAGTTACGCCACTGACCAAGGCCGCGATACTCACCATAATCCAGGCACTCTTTGACGGGTTTTTCGAGCGTACTGCCCAGCAGAACAACTTCAAACTCCATTGTGCTACCGGCAGGAACAGTCTCAGACTTTGCAACACTGGTTCGTTCTCCCTGCATAGTCTGAGCTCGCAGAGAGCGAGAACAGTAACCCATCTGTTCGCCTTCCGGGATTTTAATTTTGATCTTTCTCGGATAGATAAACAGATTTCCGTCAATCAGCTTCTTGTAAGCCTTCAACTGAGCGCAATGCTTGCCGCCTTCATATCCGGCCTTACCAGCCTTAATCAACATTTGCATTGAATCTTTGAAGAACCCCTTGATCTGGTAATCCCACAAGAACGGGTCGCCGTCCTCATCTCTCGGGAACACAGTGATTCCCTTTTCCTCCACGGCATCCACTCCAATGGCCTCCACTTCTTCCTCCATAGTGGTCGCGTCAGGAGACTTGGATGCAATAAACTCTCGGTAAATGTCCTTGCTTGCAGGGCTCATGCCCAACATCTCTTCGTTCAAAATAACTCGTACTTTCATTTTGTTACCTCCAAAAAATTGTCTTATCCGTCTCGAATCTGTTGATTTCTTATCTAATCCGTCTCGGTTCGGATCTCGGCTACTCTCTTCCGACTCGAATCAGTTCGTTTCTGCTCCTGTCCTATCCTCTCCATTTCCTGTCCAATCTTTTCTATTCCATATCGTATGTTTTCTGTTCCGCGCCTCTCCTGGTCAAATCGAATCTGGACTATGCCGTTTCAGATCGCGTCTGCGCTATTCCATTTCTATTCGATACTTTTCTTCGCTGTTACGCTCCATATCGAATCCCATCCAATCGATTCCAAGTCAACTCCGCGCCTTTCTTTTCCCTCTCAGATCGCTTCTTATCGCGTCCAATCAAATCCATTTCTTTTCGAGTCAAAGCAAATCCATTTCCTCTCATATCCTTTCTTTTCTGTTCCAACTCTTTTCTTGGCTAATCAATTCCAGTCCATCTCTTTTCCGATCGTGTCACTTCCCTGCTTTTCCAATTCAAGTCATGTCGTCTAAATTCATTTCCAGTTCTTCTCCAATAAAATCATGTCGGGTCTTTGCCATATCATATCGGTTCTGCTTGCATATTCGCAGCTCTCTGCAAATCTAATCCGTTTCTATTCCAAGCGATTCTTAGCGTATCTTTTCCGCCTCATCTCATGGCTGTTCCATTTCGTATCCCATCCAAACGATTCATTTCCGTCTCTGTTCGCGTCGGCACAAGTCTCCGCAGTTCCTTCTCTGCTCCTGTCCGTTCCATATCGTCTCCGCTCCAATCCAATCTATTCCTTTTCTTTTCGTCTCTTTTCCATTCCATTCCGTATCAGTTCGTATCGGGTCGCTTCTGATCCATTCCTTTCCGATTCTTTTCTTTTCCAAAACACACTGTCGTGTCACAATTACTGCATCGGTACACCTTCTCTCCAAGAAATTCGGTTTCAAACTCTAGCTCGTGACCGCAGAACGGGCATTTATTTTCTTCCATATCAGAACTCCACAGTCATAGCAGCATTGCGCTTGCTTTCTTCGTTGGCACCAATATAACGCATGGTGACAGACGGGGTAGAATGGCCCAGAAGCCGCTGTACAGCAACGATGTCACCAGTGTTCTGATACACGGTAGTTGCAAAAGCTCTGCGAGTGTCGTGGACAGTGTAGCCTTTTTCTTTCAGGCCGGTTGCCTTTAAATACCTGTCGATAATCAGGTTGATGGATGCTGCACACATCTTTTCACTCTGACCGGTCGGGAACAGATATTCAGACGTTTCGGATCTGGAAATCTCAGGCCGCTTTTCCTCAAGGTACTTTCCGATGATTTCTGCGGTGGAGTTGTTGAAGTATGCAACACGTTCCTTATTCCCTTTGCCATGAATAATCACAGCGTTGGATTCAAGGCTCATATCAGAGATCTTTACTTCTACAACCTCAGAACGGCGAATGCCAGAAGAAAACATGAAGCTCAGGATCGCCAGGTTTCGGAAATCCTCTGCCTTTCCAGAAGAATAAGCTTCTGCCTTGGCGCAGTTAATAAGCTCTGCAACTTCTTCACGAGTCATCGCACGAGATTCCTTTACAGGAACCTTGGTTGCGGCAATGCCATAACAAGGGTCGTTTTCGATGGCTCCGTTCTCGAAGGCCCACTTGAAGATGCCCTTGATAGAGGAAATCTTTCTTGCTCTGGATGCAGGACTATTACCCGCCTTCGCAAGATTCACGATGAACTCTTCGATGTCCGATCTAGTAATCTCGCCGAATTGCTTGTTCTCAAAGTAAGAAAAAAACTCTGCCAAATCAGACTTGTACGACTTAACAGAGTTTTGGGAGAGTCCTTTCACGAACTCAAGATACGCCACATATTTCTCCAACATTTTACCATCCCCCATTGGCTTCTTGTTGTTATAATTATACCGCAACAACAAGTTTAAGTCAATGGATTTATGGTATTATTTTTCGTTCATTTCATTCACAATTCTTTCCCATTCTTTTTTCTCTTCTTCTCGACTGATTTCCCCTGAAATTGAAAGTGATGCCAATAGAGGAACACACACAACCAACACAACAAGTGCCGCCGCAAACCACATAGTCATCCCATCCTCGCACAAAATTCTATCGTGAACAGTAGAAGAACTGACATCGTGAGAAGCAAAACAATGCGTTCCTTGCTCATTTTTTTAGCTCCCTCAGCTCTGCTTTCAAAGCGTCATTCTCTGCTCTCAGCGTCTTTACAACCTCAAGATCCTCCGGGTCAATCTCCTGGATTGAATCAATCGTAGCACGGCACACATAGTCGAACAGTCGCATACCAACCTTTGACGGCTGAAAGATTATATCATCGGTATCAATCAGCTTCCCCATTATGTCCTCCTTTCTCTGCAAATACTTTTCTTTCCATCACAGCGTTTTCTTTGTTGACTGGAACGTAATTCATCCATGCTTCGATAGTGTTCTTGTTCTCGATCAAATACGAGTCGATGAAATCGTCTTTCTTTCGATCGTTGTTTGCGTCAAAGTAAACCGTTTCGGCATTTTCAAACGCAACGATACCGGTTTCATCTCCGCCCAGAATCACAACCAGGATATACTTGATCGGTTGATTTGGGATCTCAGCTTCCAGTTGTTCTCCAAAACGATTGTAAATCTTCAATCCTGTTTCTCCTTTGCGAGCTCCCGTTGTACGGCTCTAAGACCATCAAGATACCCGACCCAATAATGGGTTACAGCGATACCTTCGTGCTGCTCTACGGCCTCATTAATCCGATCCTCTGCAAACTTAATTAAACTTTCCATACAAACTGCGCACCTTCTTCCAAGTGAATTTAAACCAGTCCCGCCACTCAAGGCATCCATGTTCTGCACCACACTCATCCTTTCGGATGCACTTTTCACATGGATACCCGTTCTTAAAAATGCTATGCACCTTATCTTCACTCCCCATTTTAATCACCCTGCCTTTTCCTCTTGATCGACTCTCATTGACAGCATCTTCTCGCGCATGAGCTTATCAATCACGATGCCCACATTGTTCACGCCCATAGCTGCGGCAAAATGTTCCAGGTGATAAAGAGTCTGAGATTGAACCTTGCAGTTCAGCTTGCGCAGATTTTTGTTCATGCTGTTCCTCCTTATTTATCGCATACAAACAGAATCACACCCGCATCTGTGAAACACGTTTCCTCCCACGCCTTAACGTGGTCGCAGTAAACTCCGTCTCTCTTTCTCAACGAGTCTACCAACTCATCCGTAGAAAAATCTTCTGTGCTAGGCGCTTTCGGAGGATGAATAATTTTTGTGTGCTCGATCAGAGACCTAAGACCTATGATGTTATATTCATCCCCAAGGATGTTTTCCAGCTCATTCAGACGTTGCCAAATGTAGCTGTAACCAGCTTCATTGCCCAAGTCTTGACTGGCTTCTTCCCAGGTTCGTTTGGATGTTAAACGCTCCATATTAACCTCCTGCGCTCAGTCAATCACGGTCAGAACAATAGCGGGGCCTTCAAAATAACCAATGTCACTGGAATGAGGCTCAATGTCTTTTCTACTTACACCCTCACGCTTAGACAGCTCATCCACCAGCTCCTTTGTGCTGTAAGACTTCAAGTATTTCAGCTTCTCGTCCTTTAGTACCTTTTCAATGTTTCCCCGTGTCGGGATTCCAGAACCGCTTTCGGTGTTGCTAAACACCATGGTAATACGGCTATTCAACTTTTCTGCAAGACCGCTGGTATCAAAATTTCCCTTTACCATTTGCACACGATTCAGCATATCCATAACAGGCTTTACAATCTCTCCGGTAGACTTCTCCGATTTCTTGAGCTTATCATACAGCTCTTGGCAACGCTTCATATAAGCCTCTGCGATCTGGTTTGCTTCTTCTACGGCCTTCTGATCGGCCCTGTGGCGAGATTCAAGCCGCTCTACTTCTATCAGCAAAGTGTTGCAAGCTTTCGACAAAGTACAAATTGACACGTTTGCGGCGTCTCTTTCTTCGAGACTAATACGCTTGAAATTTTCAAAATCTTTTTTATCCATGATTTACCTCCAATTCGTACCGATCTTTCCGTCAGGGTGGATGATGATGTTGGAATAACCATCCTGATATTCGTTCTGAGTCTGTTGTTTCATATCGCCAAGAGTTACACGAGCATGCTTCCCGTTGTAATCAAACGTTACATAAACGAAAAAGTCTCCGATTCTGAATGTCCCGATTTTGATTTCCGGGTCGTTCTGCAATGCGTTCCAAATCGAAACATCATAGCTGTCTTGGTCAAGGCCGCACAAGAATCTGAAAGAGAAGCTTCCCGCATCCGGGTTGCTGTTCATGATTCGCTTGATGTTTTCAAGCGTCATCTTGTCTCCGTCCAGAACGGTTTGATATGTGCATCCAGGAAAATTTGCCGGATTTGGCTTCACATAATCGTTCACAGACAGGTTGATGTGAGCAATACCGTTTAGATTTTCGCTGTATCCTGCGGTATTGATAGCCACAAACACTTTGTTGCTTTCTTCGTTGAACACATCTGCAAGAGCTTTTACATGATCTGGATACAATCCGGGTTCGCCTCCGGTAATTGTGAGACGTGCGTTCGGATGCTCTTTGAGAACGCTTCTCAGAGATTCGATCTGCGCATCTGCATTGAACTGTCCTTTCATGGGATGCTTGCGCTCCATGCAGAACGGGCAATGGTACGGGCACTCTTGAGTCATGACCACCTGAATGTTGATTCTCTCATACAACGGCCTTCCCAGCGAGGTTCTTTCATGTCTGCTCTCAAGCCTGTACTTCAAATCCTCCTGCATTTGTTCCCGAATGTATTCATAGTTCGGGATGTTCGGAATGAACGAAAGTTTTCTGCTCATCCAATTTCTCCTTTTCTTTTCTTCTGACTCTGCGTTTGGCTTTGCGCCGGTTGAACCTTTTCATCTTGGCCCAACCACGGTGATTTCTTGCCCAACAGGCATAACGATGAGAGAACTCGGATTGATCTCTTGGCAAATGCCCCTTATAAATGTTTTGCCTTTTCAATACACCACCGCCTTATGGTTTGTGATGCTTTTATTTTACCACGGGTTGTTCTTATTGGCTACGCTTTTATTGAAATTCAATGATGAATTGTTTTCATCTTTAACCCCACGCCATTCCCAGTTTGACCCATTCGTGCAATTCCAACAAAGTGTACCTTTGTTATCATGAGAGCAATACATACACTCTGTGTAACTCTCAATCGCGCATTCTCTTAAATCTTTCATGGCCGCGTCCCTTTGCTTATATGCGTTCTCGACGTTCTTTGAAAGGTTTTCAATTCCGCGATTTAGCCTCTCAATTTCCGCCCGCAACTCTTTCACGATAGGCAGAGTCTCAGGTCTGATAGTTTCGCAATTTCTAATTATATTAAAAACTCCTGTTCCAAATCCCATGCAACTACAACTCAGATTGTTTTCTAGTCTATCTGCGTCAATAAGTCTCATGATTCTTCCTCCGATTCCTGTTTAATCCATTTTAAAAGTTCTCTGTAATCCCCAATTGGATACCCATTACAAGTCAGTTCAAGCGTCGGCTTGTCAATTTTGCTGCAAGGGCATTTCATGCAATCTATATTGCGGCACATTTTTTCGGCGAGTTCGTCGTCCGTCATCGACCGAATCTTATCTCCGTTAGTCATTTTCGTTCCCCCTTACTCTCGGAGTGTAATTTGCACGTTTTGCAGCTTTTTTCATCACCTTGGTTGGTCATTATTGACTGCTGCATCATTTTGAAATTAAATTGGTGACTGGCATCGTTAAGTTGCTGATAAAGGCTTAGGGTGTTCATGCTCTGATAGCTGTAAAACTGGCTTGAGCTAAAATTGCATTGCTGCATATTTTGCCAATAATATGGATAATTATACATTGTTCATCACTCTCAGTCATTTGATTATTGTCGTCCTTCCGTGACAGCTATTGCTTTGTCCAGAACATCTTCAAATGCGATTTTTGCGGCGTTCCACCTCAACAACATTTTGTAATCCCCGTTCTCCCTTGCTTCCATCTCTTTTTCTTTTGCGTGCAGCACACGATCATTAAGCCAGTCAATCAGGCTTCTTGCATCTACGGACTCATATTTAATTTTCCTCGGAAACGGCATAATCTCTCTCCTTACTTGTTCCCGCCCTCAATCTCTGCCCGGCGGCTAGTGCCAATCATAAGCGTTTGTGGAGCATCGTCCAGCGCAGAAGCGTAAAACTTTAAAAACTCCCCGCGTCTGTATCGTTCGATCTCTTCATCCGACATTCGTGTGTAATCAACCAAGGCTGACTGCGATCCGAAAAACTCACGAATGGGTCCAGGCAATCCGTTGAACAGCTCTTGGAGCTCCTTTGTGCCGTCACTCTTGATGGGCTTTCCTGCATCGTCCACGCCCACGATCATGGGACAATCACGCCACCCAATGAATCGTTTAGCCTTGTTCACAGACTCTTTCAGCTTCTCCCACGCTTCTGTTCCAGGCATTTGATTCTCCCGGGCCATTACCTTGAGCTGCGCGAAAATATCTGCTGGCTGGATGGGATACACACATACAGCATTTGCGGCCAGAAAAGCGCGTTTAACCACGTCTCCAGGATAGTTCTTGAAGTGATAGTGCCAAATGCTGCTCATTGATGCCATTTCCGCATCTGTGAGCGACCGCTCGCTCTGTTTGTACAAGATCCCATTCATCTTGATGAGATCAAGAACTTCTTGCATGGTCATGCGTTATCCCTCCACATAAAGCGTTCCGTCCGCATTGTATCGCGGGCAAATTCCCCCTGCATAGCCGTTTTTCCATGTAAAATACTGTACGCCCGTTTCGGTGTCCTCATACAGCGAAAACGATCCATAGCGCAAAATCAAGTCCAATCCAAAATGGCTGTTTTTGGTCTCTGCTTCGGCGGACGGCCCGCAGCCACACACGGCCAAAGCCAATGCGGCGACAACGGCAAAAATTTTAATTTTTCTCATGGCTCTTTTCTCCTTATACGTTCCCATGTGTTCTGTCATATTCAGCAGCCCACGCAGACATCCGGTCGTACTGGCTTTCTTTGCCTTGTGCTTGCGTAGCTTCATCTTCCCAGCGGCGACCGTTCAGCCAAGTCGATGGCATCGGAATGTATTGCCCGTTGTTCTTCTGCCATTGCTGAGACTGCTTCTGAGCGTTCAGTGCTTCTCCCATCTTTGTCTGCAACACAATATCCGGCTTGAGCTTGTTCCATGCCTTTAAGGCCGCAGCCTTGCCCTCATGCCTAGGATAAGCCGCGTAGAACGCGTCAAACCCTTCAAGGTCATAATCTTCCTTTGCAGACGCTTTCTTGCGCTTAGAAGGCTTTGTATTGGCTTCTGCTTGAGATTGCCCTTCTTCCCCCATTGGGGGATTATAGGGGGTATTATTATATTCAGTATTTAATAGATCAGTGTTTAATTCTTTAGTATTTAATTGGGGCTGAGAATCCAAACTTGGATTATCCACGTTGCGATTTTCCAAGCGTGGCTGATCGAATATAATCCATTCGACTCCATCCACTCTTCCCATATCGTCTCTTGTCCGTCTACGAACAAGATATCCAGAAGTTTCAAGCTCTTTCAAGCCGCTTCTGATAGATGATTGACCGTCCTTCTTGAACAATGCGCACAGCCCATTTTCGGAAAACTTCCAGTTGTTTGGAAGCGACAACATAGTCACGAGCAATCCACGAGCCTTAAGAGACAAGTTGTCATCCCTCAAAGCATAGTTGTCTACGACTGTGAATTTTTCCCGTGATGGATTTTTCAGTATAGCCATTTAATCACCCCTAAAAACAACCACCATAGACGGAAACGGAGCGGGATTTTTGCTACCGCCAAACTTCAAACGGCCTCGAATAAAACGGATCTCGACATTTTGCCTGCCGTAGATGTATTCGTGAAACCATCTCGTATCAGTTCTTGCCGGGAGAAGCATCACCACTGTATTGCCCGCAACAGAAGAGAATAAGGCACGTCTGACCCAACTGCCGATCTGCCTGCCATACGGTGGATTGCACCAAACCACGCCCTTCCAAGGCTGTTTGAGGCCATCTATTTCAGGCGTATAGAAATTTTCACACTTGGCGTTTTCCGGGATTGCACATACATCAAGTGTAAAGTGAAACTCTTCGTTGAGTTTGTCAAAGAAATCTTGTGGCGTTTCCCACATTTCTGTTTTGCTGGAAAACATAACTTCTGTATTCATTTACTCACCTCTTTCAATATAGGATGCAACAGCAGCTCGAATAGCAGAAGCAAGGCTCATGTTTCGATCTTCGCAGAATGCCTTGAGCTTGTTGTAAAGGATTGTTCCAAAGAATTTTTCCCAGTTCATAGTTGTACCTCCTGTGAATAATTATACCACCAGAAAAATATGGAGTCAATACTGCTCAAATAGTTACTAACTATCACTATTTGTAACCGTTTTTACAAATTTGTCACATCGACCATTGCTCTGCCATGGCGGCTGCGATTCCCGGGAAGGTCTTGGCTCTGTTTTTTGCATCCTCTCCACGCTTTGCGGCACCATATTTGCTTCTGTCTTTACGGCTTGTTCCAGCAGGGCAATAAGGGCCAACCGGATCAACTGGATATACAGGATGTAATTCTGGCAAACCTTTTAACCACAAAAGCGTTTTCTTTGTGTAAGGGTGCTGACTTCCGTAAAACTGATACGGCTGAATTACCTGTGTGGCTTGTGGCATATCATAGATTTTACTTGGAACGGGATTCTCGATTGCAATATGTTCACATTTTGCATTATAGAATTTCATGAAAAATGCTTTTGCTTGCAATCCTTTAGAATACCGATCCTGATTTAAAACATGATTCGGGAACAGCCATCTAGCGCCAGCGTTGCTAAGATAAGTGCAAGGCGGAAATGCAATCAACAGATCCCATTCCCCAATAATTTCATGCCACGTGCCGTCCATCGTTGTAAATTTGCAGTTTCCATCAATCAGAGGGAGAACGTCACCAAGAATATGCCACTCAGGATGACCGCCGCTGCATTCTTGGATATCGGCGCTGTATGCTTCATGACCAAGCGCTCTGAAAGCCTTGCAAACTTCCTGGGATTCTTCACAAGCTACAAGTACACGCATTTACTTTTCCTCCGCTTCACTGTTCAGCCATGCTTCAATTCCATCAATACAGCTATTTTCTGTAGTGCAAGTAGGCTTGTAGCGATGTGGGCAAACTTCACAGGCGATTTCTCCGTAATCTGCATCAAACAAAAACTCGGAAAGCTCCCGATTGCTCATAGCTCTGATCTTGTCACCGTTGGTGATGGGAACGGATTTATCTTCGCTTTCAACAGGCTCAACCTCATCATCATATAGGCTGAACAAAAATCTACCATCTTCATATCTTGCGCCATAACGGTTCATATCTTCTCCATCTTCGGTTTCGATGCGATGTATTTCAACTACATCTCCATCGCGAAAATAGCAGCCATAACGCGGCCTCACAACCCGAACTTTCTGACCAACTTTGAATCTCATGTCATTCACCTACCTCTATAATCATATGATCCCAAATCCAATCCTCAGTGATTTCTGGTAAATCATTTTTTGTATAGGTAATATACCCGGGTAAAGGACGATCTTTTGGCTCTGGAATTGTAGACATATCATTCACCTCGTAATGTATAAATTGACTAATGATGAATAGTTATTCATTATCGGAGCTTCTCAATCTTCTTTCCAGAAGTTCTCTGGCTTTGTCTGTTAGCGGGCGGCCACATTCGGGGCAGAATTTTGCTTTATTAAGCCTTCTCTGAACAGACCGCCATCCCAAAAACTTGTCACAACGATAATCGCATTGGGGTGCGTTTTCCCTAAAGCATCCGTCTTTATAGCACGGGTCTGCTTCTCTCAATCTCTTGCAAATTTCACACGGTTCCCACTTGTCAAAGTCAATCGGCTTCTGTGCGTAGGCCAGCCAGGACTCTCCATATTCATAATCTTCCGGGTGATGCGCAAGCAGCGGGTCAAGAATCGACCAATGCGGGGCCGCGCTATCTTCTCTCAAGCCAACGTGCCAGTATGGCTTATTTGCCATCTTCCGCAGTTCTTCCAGAGTCAAAGGCTTGTTATCGTGGTTCATTCTGAACTTCTCCTTTCTCGATTGCCTCCTTAATCCGCTTGTGAGCCTTTTTGATTGCATCTTCTTTGTTGTTTGCTGCGACATACGTTTTGAACAAAATCTCGCAATCATATTCAAACTTGAATACTTTTCCGACTTTCATTGCACTGTACTCATTGTTTGAAAGCATCGCAAATCCATCTGGATCTTCGTTTGAGAAAGAAACAAACCAGATGAAATCACTTCCTGAACATATATCGTTCATGTCACAATATTCTTCTACGCGCACATCAGGATACTTGGACAGAAGCGCATCTCTGGAAATTTCAGCCTTGTGAGCGTCAATCGTTGCGCCCAAAACCTCATAAGTTTCACATTCAAGAGATCCTTTTGCGACAAGATAAATCTTCATTTTGAGTCCTCCTTGGTCTTAAACGCTTCCTCATAAGTCATGCCTGTGACTCGGAGAATTGCGTCAATAGAGCTTTTCGGAATACCGTTTTCCATGGTCAGATGCCTATACATAGAAACATGGTCTATTCCGCAAGAATTTGCAAGCCTATTATATGAGAATCTGTTTTCATACATAAATTTCTGGATTTTAGGGTAAATACATTTTTCGAGGTTTGTAACCTTTGATCTGGTACAAGCTCTGTCGCCAACGCCTGCAAGGGTTCTGCTTACAAGCTGTGCAGAAACTCCAAATTCTTGCGCGATCTCTTTAAACCCTGAACCGTTTTCTCTCATTTTGCGAGCTTTCAGCCATTTCTCATCAGACATTTTTTTATACTTTGACATAAATACCTCCTAAGTAAAACAAAAACCCGCTTGACAGGGTGGCAGCCCCATCAAACAGGTCTTGACGTTGGTAGTATTCAACTTGCGTTGTTCGCGCTCTGCCAAACGCTACCAACACATGTATTATATCATATATTTGTGATAGAGTCAATCTGAAATTTCTGTCAAATCCAGTCCTTCCAGATCAAAAAGTTCAGCAAAAGCTCGCTGATGTTGCTTTGGTTCGCCCGCTTCTTTGTATTCTTCATACAGCTTTTTCAGTTCGTCACACATAGTTAGTCCTCCTTGATAGCCTGAATGATTTCAATTTCATATTTTGCTTCCGACTTTGAGTAATAGTTGTTTGACAAACAAGAAATGACATAAGGGGTGTCTATGGTAATGCGTTCAAACCATTCTTGCCAGGGTTTTCCAATATCAAGCATTTCATAAGTGAGCCCAATGTTTTTTGCTCGATTCTTCCATTCATCAACCTTTTCTTGAGCTTCTTCAATCGTGTTGAAAAAAATAAAAGGATTATGCCCATAAATGCTATCTGCCGGGTTACCAGTGCAATCAAAAATCACACTTCCATTAAGGGAAGTTGCGTATTCACCACAAATAGAATATCCGAATTTTGCATCTTTGAATCCTTCAATGAATTTTTTCTTTACAGAATTTCCGTATTCCCGATCCAAATACATAATGACATCGCATGCCAAAGGTGATTCAAAAGAATACTTTTTGGCCTGAATACAGTCTCCGATACCGCTTCGGATTTGTTCAACGGCATCTTTAATCCTTCCAATAAATGTGAAAAAACCCTTCCAGTTTAAAGGGTTTGGAACAAAAACGTACTCCATCCCATTATCGTCATAATTGACAGGATAAACACTATTTCTTGGTTTTCCATTGCCATCAAAATGAAATCTTACAGCCTTTGCACCTTCAATATTAACAATTTCGTAAGTCATAATTAGCCCTCCTTATTAAACCATAATGCCCAGCTGCTTCATAAGTGCAATGGATACAAGTTCCATCATATCTTTGCTGAGTTCTGCAAACTTCTTGTTGGGCAGAATATCGCTTGCGTTGATCGAGATGATGTTTTCGCAAAGGATCGTGTTCCGAGTGCCGTTGATGTAACAGGTAACGTGTGTGGGCATAGGCTTCTTTGCGGCTGTAGTCAAAGGAACAACTGTAATGTTAGGAGAACACTCGTTACACGCATTATTGCTCACAATGAGCGCCGGACGCATCCCATGATTAACGTGCTCTGCACCACTCTGGATATTTACCCAGTAAATTTCACCTCTGTGCATATTATACCGCCTCCATATGATTTTTTACCTGGCTCACATACTGACGAGACACACCATGCTTTTTGGCAATCTCGGACTGTTTCATACCCTCTCGCAAGTCGCACAGGATCGACTCTGTTTTCTCGCTGTGGCGCGATTTGTAAGGGAGATGCTTGTATCTCTCTCGCTTGTAACAAATCAAGCAAAAGCCCTTGATCTTCGCTTCCTTCTCTTTGCAGCACGAGCACATATTTTTGCCGTTCATAGATGTAACACCTCTAACTTTTAAATATAGCCCTTTAAAACCTTCATTTTGGCTCTTTTGGGACTCTGTATTATTTAACTTGTGATTTTCTTCTGAGATTGGATTGAAACCGCCTGGGAATGGGGTGTATTATTTTTCTGGTGAATCTATCAGGTTTCCCACCAATCAGGCTTTTGACGGTTTGTCCAGGTCAAAGGCTTTGTGTGCGGTTTAGTGCTGATGTAATGCCGGATCGCTTCAATGTCATCGGTCATAATGCCGTTGACGTAGGTTTTTGAAAACTTAAATGAATCATCAGGGATTCCATGAAATTCACAAAATCCATAATACCAAAATATGTTCTGGTGTTCTTTCCCAAACCTGAACAAATACTCATCAAAAAGCCTTGGAAGATATTCCAGCAGCTCTACCTTTGGCCCCATAGAGCTATAAAACTTTGTTACAGTGTGGCCGAGATGCCCAATTTTGGCGTTTGGGAAATGCTCATGGTTCCAGTTTGCCACCAAAATCTGGCAAGCCTCATTGATCTGGGCTTTCAGGTGCGCGTCATCCAACATTGCAGCCGATTTCTCCATATCAATGTCAAGAATAAAAACGTTCATGGTTTATACCTCCATCAATAACCGTAGTGCAAACAAACCAGTTTTTTTCCCCATGCGCTTCCGTCAAATGCTTTCAGAAGCGCAAGCAAAGGCTTGATCCGGCTGTAAGTCTCTCCGCGTTCCAGTTCGCTTTCCAGGAACCTAATGACATCGCCAATCGGTGCTTCTTTGAGCTCATCGCCATAGCAATCCAAAAGGATCATTGAGTTCCCATCATCTGCATAAATATAGCAGTCTGTTACCTTTTTAAACACGTCTGCAAGCTCTATATATTTGCTTGCATAAAATACAGCGATAACCTCGGCATATTGCTTTTCTTCTCCAAAACTTATGCCGGATTTTGATACTACATAAATTTTGCTCTCATAGCCCATTGCTTATACCTCCATAACTCTACAAAATCGCCTCATATGGACTTTGAATCAAACCGAAATATTAAACTCGATTCTCCCGGCTGCGCCCATCCAATCCGGGTAAATCCCGTCATTGTCTGCAATTAGTCTGCCCCAGTCCCCCGAAAAAGAACTATCCCCGGAAAAATCGGAAATTTCGTTCCCGTCCCACATCATAGCAGGATCATCACCGGCTTTTAATGCCTCGATATCTTCGGAAAGCTGGCCGCGGTTGTATTCGTATCCGGTGTGGATGTACTCGGGGCGCTCGTTCGTGCCATCATAGACTACCAGGGCCAGGCCGCCTGCGTTGTTCTCGTACACTTCATAGTTTTTCATGGTCAAACCTCCATAATCTTCAAAACTTTATTTCTCTTGTCTTTCTCTTTGCCCGTGTTATCCTCAAATATCACCAACTTTCTTTTAAATGCCCATCAGCGCCCCGGAAATGGGGCTGTATTGCGTTTTCACTGTCTGCTAGACAAACTTACCGAACGAGCTTTAAAGCGTATTAAAACGCTTTATTTTCTGCCTTTGGGTTTGCTGCCCCCTGCAAAGATGAGAACAAGCCCGGAAACAATGCACCAGTAAAAACAGATAGTATCAATCATTTTCTTTTCGCCTCCATTTTGATTTCATAGCATACAGCCCACACAAGGCCAGGGATCAACAAGCAAAGGGCAATCACGGGATGGGATTCAAGCCAGCCAACCAACCAAAGCCCGGCCCAAAAGCCAAAGAACAGGACAAGAAAAGACTTGATAAACCACATTTTCAAACCTCCATAGCTTCACGCAACTTTTCAAGCTGCTTTTCTTTCTCTTGCTTGTCATATTCAGGCGCACAAAAATCGTTTGCGTGCTCATATGCGTGAGCCATTGCAAGCAGATTTTCTGCAAGCATGATGCAAGATTCTGCCGCGTCTTTTGCGTTTCCGTTGCCAATGAAAACGGGCCGCCCATCAATGGACGCGGTCAAATCATAGCCAGTTTGGGAGACGGAACAAGAAAACCATGTAAAAGTTTTTTTCATAATATAACCCCTTGTTTTTAATCGTTGAAAACGTGCAACTCTGTTTCAATGGAATACTTTGCCGCAAACACAGCGGCAGAACGTTCCTTGAAATATTCAAATTCACTTTTCACAAAGTCAACGTGTTTTCCATCATGGAAACATTTGACACAAAAGGCCGTGATCCACTTTACAGCCGATTCTACTTTTTTGTTGTGCGTTGCATACTGCCAGTTCACAGACGGCTCACCGTCATAAAAGGCGGAACAGAACGCATTATAAACGCTTCCCAAGTGGTAAAAGCTAATGCGCACAAAGTTTTCGTTGTAGTCGTAAAGCTCAACCCCATAGTCAGATTTTAACAGGGTCAGCATTTTCTGCTTGAATTTCTGGTTTTCGTTCATGGTTCATTCTCCCTTCTTTTCCTTTTCACGCTCTGCATTGTCACCCTGCAATCTCTTGCAGCTCGTTCAAAAAGTCGCAAGTTGCGCTTTCATCCATACCAGAAACACGCGCCCAGGACTTGCAAGCCCGCTTGCATGCGGTATAAATCCGGTACGCGCTCCGGCTATCTTCATTGTATCCAAACTCCCCGCAAAAGTCCGAAAAGGTATTGCAGCCGCTCAGGGAGTCAGACACAAAATAATAAAAGGCGTTCAGGGTGCTGTAATCGTCAAGGGCTTTGATTCCCTTTTCAGTGTTTGCCAGACTGTCCCAGAACGTGAAACGGGTTTTTCTTTGGTGTCCGTGTTGGTAACATAAACCCAAAACTTCCCGCGCTCCTCTCTGTCTTTCCAGTTTTCGTTTGTCTCGAAACCCTGAAAACATGCACTGATTTTGAAATTCTTGTAAATAGTCATAATATAAAACCTCCATAATATGTATATTTTTGAGCTTTTCCGCTCTATGCTATCCGCCTACAATTGCAGACGGACAGGAACAACGGAAAACTCATGCGCCAAAATCCGCGAGAGTAAAGCCAAAAGCGGCAACCTCTCTATCGCTGCTCAAAAAATCACCTCGAAACCTTACAAACTCGCCCACAAAATCCGGCTTTTCGTGTATGATCTTTTCGCCATAATCCAGCGCCTCATAATAACCCGCTACGCGGTCATTATTGTCATACAGGAAATTATAATTTTCCTTGAACCGATCCAAAAATTTTGAAATATTCATCGCGTTTATGCCTCCTCTTCCTCTTCCTCCCCGTTGTTATACCGTTCAAGGGCTTCCCAATCCTCAAAGCCCAACCATTCCGCGATTGTGTCATCCTCAAACCACAAAATATCGTTTATTGTGGTTTCACTTGCGCCTTCCGGGTATATTTCTTCAAAAATCGCGTCAAGCTGTTCTAACTGCTCATAGGTCAAAACGTTGTAGCGATCTACGGCACCGGCCCACGGTTCAAAATTGGTCAAACTGCATTCACGATACATTTTCATAGCTTCATACCTCCATCAATTAAAAGAAATAAAACAGGTTCGACGATCTGCCAATAATGGCGAAATACTCACCGCTTCCCCGATCTTGCAAAAGCCCGCCATTCAGTCCATACACTCCGCGCGAATATCCAACTTTTTCAAAGTCGCGGCCCTCATATTGTGCCGTGTCCGCGCTTGTGATGTTTTCCGCCATTCCGAGGCGGCAAAGTTCGCGCAGCTCTTTTTGTGTATACTTCCTCATAACTCTATACCTCCATATCATGCAAGAAAAATATTTTTGCTTTTCAGAAATTCGGTCAAATACTGTCTTTTTGTGTTTCTCCAGTTTGAAGCCCAACAAATAACGCTATTTTGTACCCAAAAAGGAACACCCAAACTGTCAAGCTGCGGAAACAAGCATTTTTCAATAGTTGCCCGCGCCCGTGTCAATTCGGGGTCATTGTCGCCCCATTTTTCCCGCATATAGTGCAAGTCTGCAACCCAATAGGCAAGGCCGTCCAGGGCGTTATATTGTGCCCGGTTTAACGTGCAAGAAAGCATTGTATTTATACCCCCTTAAACTTTGCAAGGCCATACAGGCCAGATAACCAATGTTCGCGCCCTTCATCGTCTACGACGGCAGCGCCACCCTCTACCCAATACCTCCATATTATTCTCCTATTCGGTTTTCAATGTTGTTTGTTGTTGTCCCCGTGACTATGCTATATCACGGCCCCTTGTTGTTGTCAACCCTTTTTGGGGCTATTTTTTAAACCGCGAAGACTATAATATACTTTCTTTTATTTCCTTTACAGTTTAAAATAAATTGTATTGACAGATTAAATATATAAACCTGTCTTTTATATACTATATAATAAAAGTGATTGTGTTGTATACAATAGTATAGATATAGTCTATCTGTATAAAGT
>OESA01000046.1_pt1 | contig 64055 bp, 54 predicted proteins | sample 1540101 | NCBI WGS metagenome assembly OESA01 (sample SAMEA3891891, study PRJEB23780) | metagenome | biome: terrestrial biome; feature: animal house; material: Caecal content | place: Italy | collected 2015-05-05 | reverse complement strand
CATTTGCGGACATCCAACCGTTCTGGCGACCGATGGCGTAGCCGTTCATGCGGCTTTGGTAATCGCCACGGAGCAGACCTTCCAGATTGAACTTTGCAAAATACACGGCCTTTTCATCATGGGAAAGGAGCGCCCGCTGAATGGACTGCTCCCAACGGATGACCCAGGGGTCAAGGGTGTATTTCACGAACTCAAGGGACTGCTGCTCAATATTAGAAAAGCTCGACTTTTCCAGATCACCGACCATGTGGGGCGGGACACGGAAAATTCGAGCAATTTCATTGATTTGGAATTTGCGGGTCTCAAGGAACTGTGCCTGTTCCGGCGAGATGCCGATAGGCGTGTATTTCATGCCTTCCTCAAGAACTGCGATTTTATTTGCGTTACCGCTGCCACCAAAAGTGGACTGCCAACTCTCACGCACACGCTGCGGATCTTTGATGGTGCCGGGATGTTCCAGAACACCACCGGGCGCCGCACCATTTGCAAAGAACTTGGCACCGTACTCCTCACAGGCAATTGCCATACCGATGGCGTTCTTTGCCATAGCAATGGGGCTGTATCCAACCAGACCATCAAAGCCCAGACCAGGGATATGCAACACATCCGAGGGCTGAAGCGTTACCGCAAAGTCCTTATTTTTAATGGCTTCATCCGAGCCACGGTAATAGGTGTAGTACAGACGGCCGTTTTCATCTCTGTCCACGGGCATCTTGTTGGGCATCAGCGGATATAGTGCGATGACCTCGCCTTTGCCGTTGCGGATGACCTGTGCGTAGGCATTGCCCCACAAAAGCAGATGGGTCATGAGGGTCTCTCGAAACACGAAAGAACTCATTTCCGGGTTCGGCTCATCATGGAGCAGTCGGTACAGCGGATGGTCAAGGGCTTTTTCCTTGCCACCGTCATCGGTGTATTTGTAAAGGTGCAGCGGCAGTCCCGCCACAGCTTCAGCCAGAATACGGACACAGGAGTACACGGCAGTCATCTGCATAGCAGACCGCTCAGTCACGGTTTTGCCTGCGGTGGTCCCGCCCATGTAAAAAGCATAGGCACTTCCGGTAGTTCGGTTTTCAGGCTTATCTCTGGATTTGAACAGACCAGAAAAGATACCCATTATGCATCACCTTCTTTCAGTCGCTCACGCAGAGCATCAAAAAAAGCCTTGCCTTTGATTGGTAGTCCGGCAGCAAGCCGCTCTTCCTCAAAAGTAAAGCGTATTTCCAGTTGCTCTACAGAATAATGTTTCAAAAATGTGCGCCATGTGCGGGAATCCCAATCCCGCAGTTTTTCCCAGAGTTCCGGGAAATGCTTCCGAAGTTTACGCAGTTCTTCAAAAGACTGCAGCGGACAGCACCAACAGGATACACGATGAAAAATATCGTACAGCCCATCCCAATCGAAGCCCCGCTCCTTGCAGTAGGCAAGGCAGTCCGACTCGGTCATACCCCATTCCACCAAAGGATAGCGGAAATCACGAATACGCTGTGGTTCATCGGCAGCAATACCGATGTACTGAACCAACTCGTATTCCTTTGCCAGGTCGCGGAGATAGCGGTCAATAATCCGCTGTTTCAGCATCGCAGTACACCAACGGTTTCTGGGGCCTGCCCAACTATAACCTTTGCGCCCGAACAGTTCGGGGTTCTTTCTCCTGGGCATATGCTCCAGAAGCAGATATTCAAAGGAATACTCTGATTTTAGGCGTGTGATGGGTCTGCCGATATACTTTTCCAGTTTCTCGATGTGGTGGTACATACCGTCAAACTCAAGCCCCGTATCACAGAACAGGATGAGATCGACAGGCCAGCCTTCCTCCAACATCCGCAGGAGCATAGCGGTCGAGTCTTTGCCGCCGGAGAGCGAAACAATATGCAGTTTTTTCTTTTCCATTTCACACCTCCGTCAGATAAACAAAATGCCTCGGTCATCGTAGACCGAAGCACTGGTGTCGTTGCCGCAGCGGATCGCACGGTCGAGGGCCATAATGGTGGCGACTGCGCCGTCAATCTTTTCTGTGGATTTTTCCTTGTCCGGCTTGATGTTGCCGGCGGGGTCGGTGCGGATGAAGATGTTATCCATCATCCATCGGAGAACGGGATGTCCACCGTGGGCGACCTTTTCCTCAAGCACCAGTTTCATCAGTTCTTTGGTGGGCGGGGACATATCCTTGAAGCCCTGTCCGAAAGGAACCACCGTGAAGCCCATACCCTCAAGGTTCTGCACCATCTGGACAGCGCCCCAACGGTCAAAGGCAATCTCACGGATGTTGTAGCGTTCACCCAGGCGTTCGATGAATTTTTCGATGTAACCATAGTGAACGACATTGCCCTCGGTGGTCTGCAGGAAGCCCTGCCGTTCCCAAACATCATACGGCACATGGTCGCGCCGGACACGCAGGTCGAGGTTATCTTCGGGTATCCAGAAATACGGTAGGATGATGTATTTATCATCCTCATATTCCGGTGGGAAAACCAGAACCAGTGCGGTGATGTCTGTAGTGGAGGACAAGTCCAATCCGCCGTAGCAAACGCGCCCCTCAAGGTCATCCTCGGAAGTGGCAAAGGCACATTTGTCCCATCTGTCCATTGGCATCCAACGGACTGCCTGCTTGACCCACTGGTTCAAACGAAGCTGCCGGAAGGCATTTTCTTCGCCGGGGTTCTGCTTGGCGGACTCACAGGCATCACGCACTTTGTCGATGCCCACCGTAATCCCCAAAGAGGGATTTGCCTTCTTCCAGGTTTCTGGGTCAGTCCAGTCATCGCTTTCATCCGCCCCGTAGATAACGGGATAGAAGGTGTGGTCGATTTTACGGCCTTCGATGATGTCCTTGGCTTTCTGGTGGATCTCATAGCAGATGGACTTGGTGTCATTTCCGGCGGTGGTAATAAGGAAGTATAGCGGCTGCATACGAGCGTCGCCGGAACCCTTGGTCATAACATCAAACAGCTTTCTGTTTGGCTGTGTGTGCAACTCATCGAATACAACGCCGTGGGTGTTGAAGCCGTGCTTGTTGCCGACATCAGCGGAAAGCACCTGGTAGATACTGCCCGTGGGCAGATAGATAAGCCGCTTCTGGGAATCCAGGATTTTTACTCGCTTTGCCAGAGCCGGACACATACGAACCATATCAGCAGCCACATTGAAAACGATGGATGCCTGTTGACGGTCGGCAGCGCAGCCGTAAACCTCGGCGCGTTCCTCACCATCACCGCAGGTCAGCAAAAGTGCAACCGCGGCAGCCAGTTCGGACTTGCCTTGTTTCTTGGGGATTTCGATATATGCGGTATTAAACTGGCGGTAGCCGTTGGGCTTCAGCGTTCCGAAAATGTCTCGAATGATCTGTTCCTGCCAGTCGATCAGTTCAAAGGGCTTTCTCGCCCAGGTGCCTTTTGTGTGACAAAGGCATTCAATGAAACCGACCGCATAGTCAGCGGCGTCCTTATCGTAGTAGGAGCCTTCGGACATGAACCTGGTCGGTTTGTATTTCTTCAGCTTTCTGATATGCGGTCACCTCCCTCAAATGAGCATAAAAAATAGCCGCCACCGTCATCGGTGCGACTTTCCGTATACGAGGAACAGAGCCTCTCGGCTCCATCCCAGGGCTATGGGGTTGTTTTACTTCTTGGTGGGAATGGGCGGCTTTCCTGTGGTCAGCCATGCCAGCCAGCACTGTTCGCAGGTAACCAGGTCGCAGACAACCGCGCCGCCATTTTCAAAGGGCGGGTGACCCTTGCTGATGATCTCTGCGATTTCTCCGGCTGTGGTGTCCAGAGCCTTGATGATTTCCAGTCCAGTCTTTGCCATAATGTTTCCTCCTCAGATTTACTTAACCTGTGCCATGCACCAGGCGATTGCGTGGCCGTTGTCTGCGAACCGCTCATCGGTCTTTCCCCAGGGTGCGAGTCTGCATTCGATGTCGCCAAGCCCGGTCTCATCGGGGGTTTCAACGAACTCGTAAATCTCTGCCGTAAAACCGCCTTTCCAGTGGCAGTCCGTAACAAAGACCTTATCGCCGAACTTGAGAACCGCACCGTAGCTTGCGGAAACTTTCATTTGCAGTCGTTCCATCGTTGTGAATTCCATAATGGTTTCCTCCGTTTTTTCTGTGTTTTCCCTTTCGGTGTGACACATATTACCTCTGAAAGCACATAATATCCAGGGGTTTGCGATAATAAACTACACGATTATTCAACCGTTCTTGCGAGGTGAAATTGTGTAGTTTATGACTCGCCCGTGAGGATGAAATTCACATATTCGGAGCGATGCTCCTCAAGGAAAATCACCAGTTCATAGAACCGCATTTCATTGGCGATGTACTGCACCATCGGAACATCAAACATATTGGTACGACCAGTCTTGCGGACTGCGAGGATCTGCTCTCGGATTTTATCGGTCATCGGTATTCGCCACCTTTCGACAAACATCGACACCGTAGGCTACATTCAAGCCGGAACCAGTATCCCAGGCAACCATAATGCTGCCAATATCATCAACCCCGATTACGGTGCCTTTTGTACCAATAGGCGGTGCTTGGGGGTCGTCCATCTGCACCAGTTCCACCCGTGTACCCTTTGGGTAACGCTCACGGAGGGCTTGTAAAGCTTCTCTGGAGATTACTCGCATACTTCCACCTCCTTGGGCTGACCGCTTCTGAAGGCAGAACTGCCCGCCAGGTTGCGGAGCAGGATTTTGCGTTCGGTCTTGAACTCTGCACCGATGAAGCCCAGACGGAGAAGGAAGCAGCGGAATTCATACTTGTCATTGTCCGTTTCCTTCTCCTTTGCCACCACTCGCTTTGCGTTCCGTGCCATTTCGCACAGTTTGCAGATAAAAGTGTCGTAGGCTTTCAGTTCCTCTGGGGCAGGCACTGCCGGAAACCAGGGGAAGGAAACTTTCTCGTCCGTGACCTCAACTGGCAGGTCATCCACACCCAGAGCCTTTTTGATGAGGTTGCCCTTGGCTGCGATGAGTGCCTTGAGGTTTTCCAGGCTGCTGTCGGTGAAAAGGCCGCGAGGCATGGAAATGCAGATGCCGCAGGATTCGTCCGCTTCAACCTCTTCATCGGCATCATCTGCGAGGCAGTTTGCCAGAGGGTCTTCAGCCTGGAAGCCTTTTTCACGCAGGAAATGGATGAGCGGTGCGGCGGTGCTGTTGTCCTCGATGGTGACCTTGCCATCCACACTGACGGTGAAACCGCCGATCTGGTAGGCAAAGCCGGGTGCACCGAGGTATTTGGCTTTTTCGCCGGTGTGTTCAGCAATGGCTGCGACCAGTTGCTTGCGGTCGGAACCGCTGACGTTGTAGTTGATAATCATATTGTGTGACCTCCTTTAAATTTGGTAGTCACATATTCGCTCTAAAACTGAATAATATCAAGGCCTATAACCACAGAATAGTGTCAAATTATCAGTCCACGGATTGTGTACAGTACACGATGCCGGAAAGCACAAAAACTACGCAAGGAAGTGCAACACCGTTACCCCACATTTTATATTCAGCGGCATCCGAATGGGGGTCCCGCAGCCACTTGGCAATCTGCTTCAGTGACTTGGGCTTTGTGGAATTGCTCACGATTTTTCGGTGAGTTTCAAACACATCGTACCAATAACGGATATCTTCCATTGTAGGTTCGGCAATACCCAGGTCATCACACCACCAGTCGGGGAACCCCTGCAGTCTGGCACACTCGGTGGGAGTCAGCCTGCGGACGGTGTATCCGCTCTGAATAGCACCGGGGCCTTTGGCAACGAGGGTGGGCTGAAGTTCCTCTTCAAAGGTGGGGGCGAACTTTGCGTTCTTGCCCTGGTTGAAGGTGTCCCTGCCAATACCGTAACAAACAGCGGTTGGGTCTTTGTAATCACGGGCAAGCACTGTAGGAGCCTTGTCTTCTGCAACCTGGGTAAAGCTACCTGTGGTCATAGCGTATACGGCATGGCGATCCACGGTATTCAATGTGAAACTTACCTCTTCGTTGATGCCATCACCCTGAGGACCGTTTTTATTATCTCTGCCGATCATAGACCCTTGGATAGCGTAGCTTTCCACCACGGCAATGCCGCCCTGGTTGCATCCGGGGTTACCACCGTTGCCGTCAAGTGTACGGGAGGTTTCGGCTTCGTAGATCCCACTGTGAGGATTGGCAGATTTCATTGCATTGCTATCTTTTGCGCTGATCCCGTATGCGCATATATGATTTCCCATAACCAGAGGAACATTCCCGCCACCGGTCCCCATTCTGGAAGTAAGGGTTTGCACCTTATTATCTTCTGAAATGGAAATGCGACTATCGGCAGGGTGGTTTTCCAGGGCTACGGCAGCGGGAACAACTCCCGCTCGGAGCGTGGGAGAAGTTTCTTCCTCGTAACCGATGCTGCGACTCTTGGAAGAATGCTCGGTGCAGAATCCTGCGGACTCCAGAACGCACGGAGGGTGGTGGGCTTCGGCGCGGAGCGTGGCGGTTACATCATCCGTCACATCCATACGCTGACCGCCCTGGTCATTTAGGCAGAGGCTTGCTGCTCCAGTGCGATCCGCAGCACTTCCGGCAGTTCTTTGCCACGAGCGGAAGCCCTCCGCAGAATACCCTGACAAGCCTTCGGACTTAAAAAGTATGTCGAAGGCACGCCCACCTGCAAAATCTGCGACAAGGTAGATGCGTTTTCTTCGTTGGGGAACTCCCCAGAATTGAGCGTCAAGAACTCTGTAAGCAACGCTCCATCCGTCTCCCATGTAGCAGTCGGCGTAGGGCCATCGGTTCTTTTCAGGCATAGGCACCTCGGTGTCCGGTTCGACAATCCCGATGACCGCTTCGAGGACTGCTTTGAAGTCCTCACCGCTATTTGAGGAGAAGGCGCCTGGGACATTCTCCCAGACGATGTATCTTGGATATTTGCCATTGGTGGCACACCTCATTTCCTTAATAATACGGATGGCTTGATAGAACAGCACGGACTGCTGACCTTCCAATCCGGCTCTGCGTCCGGCAACAGACATATCCGTGCAGGGTGAGCCGAAAGTGATAATATCCACGGGTTCAATCTTCCCGCCATCCATCTGGGAGATGTCACCGTAATGTTTCATAAAGGGCAGGCGCTTGGTCGTGACCCGAATGGGAAACGGCTCGATCTCCGCTGCCCACACAGGTGTGATGCCGGAAATCAAGCCGCCCAACGGAAAACCACCGGAACCGTCAAAGAGACTGCCCAGGGTAAGATTTTGATTCATATTCAGTTCCCTCGAATTTCATATCAAAGTAAAGCGCGGCTTCGGGGTAGTTCTCCTCAAAGTCGCGCACATATTTATAGCAGGCACTTTTTTCACCGTTGGCATCAGCGAACTCACGCAGACTTTTCTTTTTGAAGAACCCAGGCTGATTGCACCACCGAGCCAAGGTGACATACATTCCTCGGTAGGGACTTTCAGAGTACCGTGCAAATCGCATCACATACGGCAGACAGCGATGGCGCATCAAAAGTCGGATGCGGAAAAGTAAATCGAAAATATCCGACCGCCAGAAATCAGCGTCCCATTTGCCACTGCGATCAAAACCGCAGAAGCAGTAGAACTTCAGCACGGCGTTGGTGTATTTCCGAGCCAGGATGATTTTCTTCTCGATGATGTCGGCATCTGCCACATTATCGAAAGCGAAAATGTAATCACCGTCATATTTACTGGAAAACAGCAGAGCGCACTTTTCATCGGTCAGCAGCCGCTCGTCCAAGCCCTGCTTGAACTGGAATGGTTTTCCCGTCTGTTGCAGTTCGCTGAGCAGCACCTTCCAATTGGGAGAGCCGAAGAAGTTATCGTCCAACAGACATATCTTCGGGCGTGCTGTATCCAGAAATTCCGAAAGAGGGCTGTGGGTGGTAACGCGGTCATAGTTCTTGTTGACACAGAATGCACACTTACGAAAGCAACCACGGGTGAGAAAGCCGATGGAGTAATCTGTATAATACGCATACTCGCTGCGTTTACCACCACGGTCCAATTGCTTCTGCACCCAAGCATCATACAGATGGTAGTCTGGCATCTGATGCTCGATGGCATCAGAAAGGCACGGAGCCTTATCGTAGTAAAACCCCGTGCCGCCGTAATGCACATGATCCAGTTGCAGGATACCCTCTGGGATAGGAGTGTCCGTGAAAACCTTGGAAATGTAGACTCGGTCGAAGTTTTCCAAACCTTCATAATTGAGCCTCAGAGCGACCGAATCGCCCAGGGCTTTATGATGGCCGGAGATCTTCATACAAGCGAGATTGGGAAAGCGGTGCCGTTTGCGACCAATGAGGTCTGCATCAATCACCGCTATCTTCATTGCATACCTCGCTGTATTTATAGGTCAGGCCATCACGCTGCACGGTAACACCGTCTGCGCCGCCGACCTGCTCGATGTACCGCTTCACGATTACATCGCAGAACTTTTCATCCAGTTCCACGGTGTAGCAGATGCGGTCGGTCTGTTCACAGGCAATGAGTGTAGAGCCGGAGCCACCGAAGGGGTCAAGTACCACGCTGTTGCTCATGGAAGAATTCATAATGGGATAAGCCAGGAGCGGGATCGGCTTCATGGTCGGATGGTCACCATTCTTCTTGGGTTTATCAAACTCCCAGATGGTGGTTTCCTTCCTGCCGGTGTACCACTGGTGTTTGCCGTTTTTCTTCCAACCGTACAGACAGGGTTCGTGCTGCCACTGGTAAGGAGAGCGTCCAAGCACAAGGGACTGCTTTTTCCAGATGCAACAGCCGGACAAATAAAAACCCGCATCGGCAAATGCCCTGCGGAAGTTCAGCCCCTCGGTGTCTGCGTGGAACACATAGATGGAAGCATCGTCCGCCATAGCGGAGTGCATCTGCGTGTACGCATCCAGAAGGAAGTTATAAAAGGCTTCGTCAGCCATGTTGTCATTTTTGATTTTGCCCGCGCTACCTTCGTAGTTGACATTGTACGGAGGGTCGGTGATGACCAGGTTGGCTTTGGTGTTGCCCATCAGAAGGTCATAGGTTTCAGCCTTGGTGCTGTCACCACAGATCAGACGGTGGCGACCGAGCGTCCAGATGTCACCGAGCTTGGTCATAGTGGGCTGTGCCAGTTCTGCGCCTACATCGAAATCATCATCTTTGATGCCGTCCTTTAGGGTGTCCTTAAACAGATCATCGATTTCGGCAGGCTCAAAACCAGTAAGGGACACATCGAAGTCAGCACCCTGCAGGTCTGCAATGAGCAGGGCCAACTTATCTTTGTCCCAATCACCGCTGATTTTGTTGAGGGCGATGTTGAGGGCTTTTTCCTTTTCCTCATCCATTGCCACCACAACGCAGTCCACTTCGGTCATGCCCATATCCATCAGCACCTTCAGACGCTGATGACCTCCAACCACATGGCCGGTGGTCTGATTCCAGATGACGGGTTCTACATAACCAAACTGCTCAATGGAGCGTTTCAGCTTTTCATATTCCGCATCACCAGGCTTGAGGTCTTTGCGGGGGTTGTAGTCGGCAGGCAGAAGGTCTGCCGTGTTCTTTTTCTCAATAATCATACAAGCCCCCACTCGGCAAATGCCTCAAAGCCACCAACGGACTTGATGTAGGCTCTTGCCGTTTCCACGATTTTCTCGTAGGGAATGCCACCGACAGTTTCATCACCAATGGCGCAGCAGAACTGAACAGGCTTGCCGGTCTCCTGGGCCTTGAGGAAAGCGTAAATGTTCACGCTGACATCAGCTTTGGATAGATCCTTGCCGTGGAGACCGCCGCCAGTTACGGAGTCGGCCATATCGCTGCCCAACTTGCGGTTGGTCGCGCCGGTATCCACATCCGTGCCGCCTGTCCAGTCACCGAGCGGATTGATTTCTGCGGTGGGATAGATTTCGCGGAGATGGTCTGCCTTTGCGTTGCTCTGGCAGATGATGACCCTGCCGTTGTCGATGATGTACTTGCCATCAAAGGGATAGACATTGTAAATATCCGTAGCAATGCCCACCAGTTCCTTCTGCTCGGCAGTCACAGGCACACCCTTAAAGATACCGTTGTCACCGCAGCGGATAGCACCACTCTGATTTCTGGAGAGGTGGACATCCTGCGGGACTTCGGAATAATCAACATTGAGGAAGCCTGCAATGCGGTGAACGGCAGCAGTCACATCATCAATGGAAAGCTGCACGGAAGTCTCTGCGATGATATGGCAGATTCCGTGACCGATGAGAACCTCCACTGCGATGCGCGGGTTTCTCTCGGATTTATATGCCAGGTCGACGAGCGCCCCAGCAATGCGGTCGGCAATCTTATCGGGATGTGCCGGATTTACTTTTTCAAACATAATCAACCGTTTCCTTTCCTTGCTCGAAGCAATCGTTCCATTACATCATCCTGGGGATTTGCACCGTTATATTCGCCGGTGCAGTTCTCACGGACGATCTGGTAAATTTCTGACCACAGGCGGTTTGCCTGGGTCATGTATGTGTTTGCGATAGCCACATAGGGTGACTGGATTGCTGCACCCGTGGTGGGGTGCTTTGCCAGAAAGCCCAACTCACTGGTGAGGGACTCACACTGAATCCATCTGGCGCTTGCCATAGCGAAGCGTTCAATGAGCTGCGGAGAAATGATGGCAGCGCATCCACGGTCGGACAGCCATTTCCATACATTTTCATAAATCTCGGCAGCACAGAGCGTAGAGCCGTCTTTCTGTTTTGCGGAAAGGAACTCGGAGGGCTTGGGCATTGGCTGCCCCTCCAGATCAGCCGCGCTGTCTTTGAAATCAATTACAGTCAGCGGTCGCTTGCCAGGGTTGCCATCCGCAATCTTGTCCGCAATCGGCTTTTTAGGTCTGCCGCCGGAGCCGGGTTTTGGTCCTCTCTGACCCATATTTTTCACACCTCCTTCATGCCGGGGTCTATTCCCCCGAAAACTTATGCGATTTTCCACACGGACCCCCAGGCCCGTTGCACGGGATAAAGGTCCCGGAGATTTGACCGCCCCTACCGGGTCATGAATTGTGCCAACGATCACCACGCTCGGCGTGGATTCTGGCATGGCAGGACTTGCAAAGGGCAATCAAATTATCTCTTGCGTGAGTGCCACCCTCGGATAAAGGCACCTTGTGGTGGACTTCCTCGGTCGCAACCAGTCTGCCGTCCTTCTGGCACACCTCACACAAAGGATGCTGCTGCACATAGCTGTCACGGATACGCTTCCAAGCCCGCCCGTATCTACGGCGTACAGCAGGGTCTCTGTCGTACTTCTCGTAGCGTTTGGCTTCAGCCTTTGCGTGTTCCTCACAGAACCTGCCGTCAGTTAGCTTTGGACAGCCGGGGTAAGAACACGGACGCTTCGGTTTCTTCGGCATCGTTTCACCTCCTTGGGGCATGCAAAAAGCCCCACGGGATTGCTCCCATGAGGCTCTCTGTGCAGTCTTTCATGATACTATTATACAACGCCGTAACGGAAAAAGCGTCCACGATATTACTCATCACTTGCCATACAGAAGCAGGGCCAGATGCTGAACCGCACGGTTCTTTTTGTTGTATGCGGAAGACCGCTCAATATTGAAATGGTCGCAGATGTCGTAAACGGCATCGGTCTGACGCTCGTCCTCGTTCCAGTAGAAAGTCTGCAGGACATAGCGTTCATCCTCGGACAGTGCCATCCACGCCGGTTTGAACCAGTCCATGTACTCAACAGCCTGTCTGTACCGCTCCTTCAGCACATCGATTTCATCAATGGCTGCGATGATGCGGTTTTCGTTTGCCTGCGGATTATGAGGACCTTTCGGCATATCCGAGAGGACGGGACTGCCAACAGAGGACATTCTGTCATGGACGGTGTCGATTTCCTCATCGGTGTGGTCAATGATGTACTGCATACTGCCATAATCCTTCAGTGCGTTGATGGCAGCACCGCGTTTGTCCAAATAGTGCCAGATAATATTCATATTCGTACCTCCGAAATGTTGTAATCCTCGGATTGGCACGGATTTTCATAGATTGACTCAGATTTTCAAGTCCGCTTTTACGGCATCGATCAGTGCCGTCTGGGTATGCTCCTTCTGGGAGAGGGCTTTCATGATGCGGTTGTCAATGGTGCCCTTTGTAACGATGTGCTGAACCACCACGGTTTCGGAGGTCTGACCCTGCCGCCACAGACGGGCTACCGTCTGCTGATACAGTTCCAAACTCCAAGTCAGCCCAAACCACACAAGTGTGGAACCGCCGGATTGGAGGTTCAGACCGTGTCCTGCCGATGCAGGGTGGATCAGCGCCACCGGGATTTCACCGTTGTTCCATCTGCGGATACTGTCGGAGTCGTCCAGGCGGGAAAACGGAATATGCAGTTTTTTCAGCCACTCGGATATGCGAGTGAGGTCATGCTTGAACCAGTAGGCCACCAGAATAGGCTTGCCGTTTGCTGCTTCGATGATATCCTCCAGAGCATCCAACTTGCGGTCATGGATCTGGATAACCTCACCGTTATCATCATAAATCGCACCGTTTGCCATCTGCGACAGCTTGCCGGAGAGGGATGCTGCGTTGGCGGCTGTGATTTCACCGTCCTCCAGAGTCAGCACCAGTTCCTGCTTCAGTTCTGCGTAATGTTTCTGTTCATCCTCGGAAAGCTGAACCGTGTATTCGCTGTTGATCAGTTCCGGCATCTGCAGGTGGTCGGTGGATTTCATGGAAATGGTGATGTCGGAAATCTGCCTGTAGATAGCGTCCTCCGCATACGGCAGCGGTTTGTAGGAGTAGATGATCTGTCCGTTGCGTTTATCCGGCATGAAATAGTCGGTGCGGTATTTGGTGATGAACCTGCCCAGGCGTTGCCCCATATCCAAGATGCGGAACTCTGCCCACAGATCCATCAGCCCGTTGGAAGCGGGAGTGCCGGTCAGTCCCACGATGCGGTTGACTTTGGGTCTGACCTTCAGCATCGATTTGAACCGCTTTGTGTTGTGGTTCTTGAAGGAGGACAGTTCGTCAATCACGATCATATCGAAGGTGAACGGGATGCCGCTTTCCTCAACAAGCCACTGGACATTTTCTCGGTTGATGATGTAAATGTCAGCGGGTTTCATAAATGCCGCACGGCGCTGTGTTTCAGTGCCGACTGCCACGGAGCAGATGAGGTTCTGAAGGTGATCCCACTTATCGACTTCCGCCGTCCATGTGTCCCGTGCCACACGCAGCGGTGCAATCACCAGAACCCGGTGTACCTCGAAACTGTCAAACAGAAGATTGCTGATAGCTGTGAGGGTGATGCTTGTTTTGCCAAGGCCCATGTCCAGAAAGACGGTGGCAACGGGATGGGTCTCGATGTAGTCGATGGCGTATGCCTGGTAGTCATGCGGTGCGTATCTCATCAAGAATCCCTCCGATCTGCTCTTCGTTGTCCAGGACATAGACCCGAAACCCCAACCTACGCAAAAGCGTGTGGCGGGAGGTTTGCAAAGCCCGTGGCTTTTTCCCTGGGGCCTTTACTTCCACAAAAGCCATACAGCCACCGGGCAAAAGAACGATTCTGTCCGGCATCCCATCAAATCCAGGAGAAACGAACTTCGGACAGATGCCGCCCTGCTTTTTTACCATCAGCGTTAATTTTTGCTCGATTGCTTTTTCTCTCATAATGCTTTCTCCATTCGTTTTTCTGGCCATGTGCAAGGTGTATCAATGTCATTTACTAAACTCTTTCTTATGTTTTTTTCTTGAAATTTTTCCTTAAGAGACTTTTTGTAATAGACCTTGATACACCTTGTCATAGTCCCGGTTAATTCAGAAAATCCTCAAAGTCACCGTCATCCGTTTTCAGCTTCAGACCCTTAAAATAACGCTTGCGGTTCAGCACCAAACGCTCAAAACCCGCATTCTCCAAGGCAAGGTAGAAATCTGCGGTGTTACGCACATACTCGTTGCAATCAAGGCAGTAATTGCGGTATGCCTGGTAAAGGGTACTGGAACTTTCCTTCAGACCGTCACCGACCTCGCACTTTTCAGCCAGGAAGTTACCGAACCAGTCATTCTGGCTGCGGTAGTCATCAATGGCCTTCTGCACGATAGAGGGAACGGGAAACCTGTAGCCCAGGTCAATGACCTTTTTGGCGCCTTCGATGATCCAGGCAAGAATGCTCTCGGCAGCGTTCTGATACAGGTAGTCACCGTAATTTTTGATGTCGCTCTTGCCCTCAATCTTGGCATTGAACGGGATAACGATAAGGCGGCGCCAGGTACCGTCATCGGAAGCACTGACTCTGGGAAGATGGTTGGTATACAGCACCAGGCTGTGGCTCGGAGAGAAGCTGAAGGGGTCCTTGTACTTCTTTTCTGCAAAAATGTCATCCACGGAGCAGAGCTGCTTCACGGTGGAATCGTTCAGCCGAGCGCCTTCCTGCATCTCGGCGGCAATGAGCAGACGCTTGCCCTTGACCTCGGCCATCTCCGGCTTCACATTGCGGCGGCATCCGAAGGTCAGCGTGTCGGCAGAGATGTTGCCGCTGTAAAGACCCAGGACACGGGACACGGAGTTCCAGAAGGTGGACTTACCATTGCGACCACAACCGTATGCGATAATGAGGGCTTCGACTTCGACCTTGCCAACAGCGGCAAGACCGCAGATCATCTGCACATAGTCAATAAGTTCCTGGTCACCGCAGAAAATGGTGTTCAGGCAGTCGAGCCAAATCTGTTTGCCACGGTCGCCGGGAGAAACGGTGGTAGTCTTGGTAATAAAGTCCTCCGGCGAATGTTCACTTGCACCCGCCATACCCAGGCGGAGGTCATAGGTGGCATCCGGGGTACAAAGCAAGTAAGGGTTGGCGTCCAGATCCTGCGGAGTAATTTCCAACATGGGACGGGACTCCTTCAGCGTGGCGGTGATATTCTTGGATGCGCGGCGCTGAATGACATAGGACTGATATGCCTTTGCAGCGAGGAAGGCTTTGTAGGCTTCCATCTGTTCCTCGTTCATCATGCCTTCGGCTTTGGCTTTACTGTTGTTTTCCATAATTTCCTGTGCGCCGCAAGCCTTCAGCGTAGCAAGGGCGGCAAGCATATCGAAAGACGCCTCTGCAAGCTGACGGCGGGTCAGTTCGTGAGCAACAGCCTGTGCGCCGGGTTCGGTTTCCTGCCAGTACCGGCCGTTGTAACGGATGTAGTGGGTTGCCGGAGAATAACGCAGTTCCCCAGAGAAGTGCTTTGCCAGAACTTCTGCCTGTCCGACATCGGAGAAATCGTCCGGCTTATAGGACGTATCATCGTTGTATAATTCGGGAGGAACATATCCGTCCTGCTGTTGAACCTTGGCATAAAACTTCTGGGCAGAGTGCCAGATGGTCATCAGTTCCTGCTGTTCCAAGGGAGGATTGCACTTGTCGGCTTCCTCCATGAAGCACTGGAAAGCGGTATCGTTGTCACCGTACTTTTTGATGACGCGACCGGCAAAGCGGGACATGGTAGCATTACGGCTTCCTTCGGGAATGACCTGTGTGCCGCCGTGAGAACCACCGGGCATATCCGCATCAAAATCCTCTGCGGACAGATACTCACTTAAGGTCATTTCACCAGGGTACAGTTCGACCTCTGGGTTCGCCGTTCCGAAAAAGAAACGGGCAGCATCCAGGGCTTTGGTATCGAAATACGGAAAAATGGTATTGACCAGTTTCTTCATTTCGCTGTATGCGGCGGCGTCCGTCATGTACTCAATGGGAAACAGGACATGGAACTTGGGACGAGCGGGTTTGCCGTTTTTCTCACGCATATGAAAGCGGCTGTAGTGAACGGCAAAGGTAATGCTGGGAAAAGCCGCCTGAACATCAGCCGGAGTGACCCAATCGGCAGGGTTCTCGGAGTGGTCGTTGTCGCAGTCCACGGGCAGGCAGTCCGATCCGAGGAAATTATCGCCGTTGCGGTAATTGTTCATGTACTCGGCGCAGACATAGTCGCGGCTGACCGCTTCCGCAAAGTTAGCGGAGTCGGTCACCTCGAACTTGTGGGGGTAGGAGCAGTTGCTTGGGGCATTGATGAAATCCGCACTATACAGAGTGAACATCAGTCATGCACCTCCTTGGCACCGTCCTCCAGGGCTTTTGTGATAAACTTGAGCGCACGGATCATGGTCTCAAGTTCGCAGTCACCGCCGAGGAAAAGTTCAAAGCCCTCATCGCCATCGCGTCCCAGAGGGTTGACGCGAATATCGGTAGAACCCATATCCTCAATGCGGATGTAGGTACGGCTGCCGTGACCGCTGTCACCACCCTGGAATCCGTTGGTGCCTGCTTCGACTTCCAGGACATTGGCACTATAAATTTCTCTGGTGTAGGTAGTAATTTCCTTACCGTACACTCTTCTGGTTCCTTCAGTTATTGCAAACATGGTGTACCTCCTCGCAGGTTTCAGTAAAATAACGCAAGCGGTAATTTTTCCACTTGGCACGGTTGATCTCTGCTTCCATTCCGGCAGAGATGTGGCTGCCAAACACCCAGACCTCGGAGCATTTGCTCATGAGGGCGTTGCCGAAGAACAGACCAAGCTGCCGTTCCTTGGGGTTGGCATCATTCAGAAATTGTGGAAACAACAGATGCGGTGCAATGGGGATGTAGCCCTTTTCTACCGCAAAGCGGCTGTATTCCTGGGCGGCCTTGACGTTCTTCTCAATCTCTCCGGCATAGGGGGAGCAGATATACACGATAGGCCGAAAGGCACGAAGCGCCCGTTCCTCTTTTTCTACAGTGGACATGGCTTCGTATGCGGTAGGGTCGTAATAACCCTCGCTGTTGAATTTATCTACACTCATACAGGACTCCTTTCACGATGGGCTTCACCGCCATCTCTACTACCCACTGGAGGTGAAGCCCCATTTTGAACAGAAAAGCATCAATCTTTTTTATAAAAATCTGTCTCATAGCCATCGGCGCGAAGCTGAAGCCCATTTGCCCAGGGCGGGGTTCTGCCCATCTGGTCGCAGACTGCCTGCATAGACATTCGCCGATCTGCTTCGATGACCACTTCATCGTGGATGTGCATCACAATGGAACAGCAACGGAGGGTGTTCATGGCATAACAAAGAATGTCACGGGCAGTGGCCTGGACGATGTTTTCCACGAATTTGGGACCGTAGCTGTCGAGCCGCTCCCACTTTTTGGTGCCGCCGACGCCTTCGTAAGTGATACAATCACCACCGAACTTGTTAGTGCCGACTTTGGGTTTTACATAGGAAAGCTGTCTGCCGGACGGAAGCGTGATGAAAAGCATCCCGCTCCTGCAGGAGAACTCAATGCCGTGGGTTTCGTTGGTGTGCTTGTAGCGGACAGCCTCCATTGCCGCACGGTCAACATCCCACCACAGTTTTGTGATGTTGGGGTTGGCCTGCCGCCACGCATCCACCAGAGGTGGCAGTTCTTCCTCGGAAAGTCCCATATCCAGAGCGCCCATTGCTTTCAAAGCGCCGACCGATCCGCCATAGCCGAGAGCCAATTCTGCGATTTTGCCTTTCTGGCGAAGGTGTCCGTTGATGCCGTGCTTTTCAACGGGAACGCCGAACATCTGACTGGCAGAGGCACAGTAGATGTCCTTACCCTCGGCAAAGACCTTCTGCCGCCATTCCTCTCCGGCAAGCCACGCAATGACACGGGCTTCAATGGCAGAAAAGTCCGCCACGATCAGTTTGCGGTCACCCTGGGGGATGAACGCAGTACGGATAAGCTGCGACAAGGTATCCGGCACATCTTCATAGAGCATCTCCAGAGCATCGAAAGCACCGCAACGGACAAGACCACGGGCTTCGGCCAGATCCTCCAAGTGGTTCTGGGGCAGATTCTGCATCTGAATGATGCGTCCTGCCCATCGACCTGTGCGGTTGGCTCCATAGAACTGGAACATACCTCTGGCACGGCCATCGGCACAGACAGCAGTCTCCATTGCCTGGTACTTCTTTACAGAGGATTTGGCAAGCTGCTGACGGAGAGTCAGAACCTTCTGCAATTCCGGCGGTGCAGTTTTCAGCATTTCCGCCACAGCTTTTTTGCCGAGGGTATCGGTTTCCATGCCGTTGTCCGAGAGCCACTGCTTCATTTGCTGCACAGAGTTGGGGTTCTCCAGAGCGGTCAAATCTTTCATTGCTTGGGTCAGTTCGGAGCGGGATCTGCCATCCATCTGAATAGCCTGCTGTACCAATTCCATATCCAGGGCAACGCCACGGTCATTGATTTCCTGGTCGATGTGGTATTCGTCCCACACGCTGTCCGGCACGGGATATTTAGCAAGCCGAGCCTGGATGGACATCTCGGTTTCCACATCGCGGATGTTATATTTCTTGAAAGCCAACCACTTATCCGGCGCATGAGCCGGAAGGTTGCGGGTACGCTGTCCGTTGGACTTGGTAGGCGCACAGGGCTGACAGAAATATTTGATGAGGTCTTTTCCCTCGGTCAATTTCTGCTTTTCCAGTCCAAGCACCGAACCGACGCCTTCCAGAGAAAGCGGCAGCCCCATCGTTGCAGCCCACACCATTGAACATTTCCAGGAATCCGGCTCAAGGTAGTCACCTGTGGGACAGCCCAGATGCCGAGACAAACAGATGCGTTCAAAGTTGGCGTTGAATGCCCACTTGGTTACAGAATCGTCCTCCAGAGCGGCAACAATGTCGGCGGGGATCTGTTCTCCGCAGGCAATGTCGGCCAGTTGCACGGGACCACCGTCCACGCTGTAGGAAAACAGCAAAATTTCAAATAAAGGTGACTCTACATAGCGGTACACACCAGTTTTCGCAAGGGGCTGATCGCTGTAGGTCTCGATATCGATTGAGAGAGTTTTCATATCATTGTCCTTTCAACGGAAATAAGGGCGGCAGAGAATGCTCCCCGCCGCCCCGTTGGTGCGTTAGTCCACCTTTGTGGCGGATTCCTTGGTTTTCTTGGCTTCCTTGCGCTTACGGATCTTGTCCTTCATCCAACTCACCGCAGATGCGATGATGACGATGATTTCAGCGATAAACACGCCGGTCATGGCTCCGAAGCAGGTGTAAAGCATCAGTTCCTGAAATTCAGTCATGGTCGCACCTCCATTAAGCCAGGAAGTCATCATCCGCATCGGTTGCGAAATCGGACTCGGCGCTTGCCTTACCACCCAGGGGTTCACCGGCACGGATGAGCTGCAGGTTATTCAGACCGCAGGCGATACCCTTGTTGCCGTTGGAGTTGAAGGCATACAGATTGATGCTTGCACGGCCATACACGCCGGAGTAGACCTCGGAGCGGGTCAGCACAGGATTGCGGTCAGCATCCACGATGCCAGGTGCAGTAGCAGAATTGGCGTTGATGAAGTAAGCGTTGGCGTAGACGGGATCATCGGGTCTCTCGATATCACCGTCGCGCAGAGGGGTCTTGATGGCAGCCAGAGGAGGTACGCTCTTGCTGTTGCCCTTCAACTTGGACTGACCCTCCTGGTAGGCAGCTTCGATTGCCGCCTTGATCTTCGCGACCGTCTTGGTGTCGGACTTGGGAATGATGAGGCTGACACTGTACTTGGGAGTGCCGCCGTTGATGCTCTTAGGCTCCCAGACATTGGCGTAAGACCAACGGGTGTCGGGACCGGTGATGACCTTCATAGGGTTGTTGACTCTGTTTGTGTTAGTAGACATATTAAAATTCCTCCATAAAATCATTTTTTGCGGTATTCATTGCCGGACGTTTGTCGCTCTCCGGCACAAGCGTGGGTTTGCCTTGCGGCTTTTCAATGTAGGGAGCGAGAAGTTCCTCAAAGCGGGATTTGCCGAGCATCTTCTGCATGGCGGTGATACCGAGGACTTTGCGCTCATAGGGATCGAAGCCTGCGTTCTCCACGGTGGCGGCGACAACAGCATCGTTGGTGTACTTTCGGTTGGAACGACCTTCGACCAATTTCCATCCGCTCCAGTCCTTGCCGCTGATAGCCTGCTGAAGGGCATATTCCTTCACATCAGAAGCCCAAGCGGTCAGAGCATCGACCTTGCCGAGGATATCTGCAATTTCCTCATCATCGAGGAGTGCGGGAGTCTGAAAATCGTACCGGGCAAGAGCCATGTTCGCTTCGGCGCGTTCTCTGCATTCAGCCTTTGCCTTGCAGAAGCGGCACCACTCGCCGCAGTGGAAGTCGCCTTGACCCTCATAGGCCAGTTTCGCTTTCTGGGTGAGTTCTGTGTCTGCCCATTGAAGCAAATCGGCTTTTTCCATCTCGTACACGCTGACATTGGACTTGCGGGGTTGGAAGATGGTCATGCGGACGGTATCGATGTCGTAGATGTCATCGAAGATTTCCAAGGCACCCAGGGCATACAGCATCATCTGGGGATTTGCCACAGCACTGACCTCGACGCCCTTGCCATGCTTGTAATCGCAGATGTTCATCACACCGTCAGCGATAACGATGCAGTCGGCAGTTCCAAAACCGTCCTGAACCCAACGGGAGAAGTTCACCCGCTGTTCAATCATGACCACGGGGTCAGTGCAGGTCTGTTTTGCCGTTTCCAGGAGTTCTACCACATAAGCGGCATATCCGGCGGCACATTCCTCCATCTCCTCGTTGTACCAGGAGAGATTATCGATGGGGTCTTCCGTGGGCATCCCCAGAGCCTGCTTCAGACGGAACTCGCAGAGGGTGTGGGCATCGGTGCCTTCGGCGGCATAATCACTGCCTTTATCCTCGTAGTTCTCGCAGAGCCGAGCGGAAGGCGGACAGTTGAGCCACCGTTCGGAAGAGGATGCTGATAGAACAGCGTGTTTATTTGCCATTGGTCAGCACCTCCGCATCGGCAAGCAGTGCCTTGTAGTGGGCAGGGTCGATCTGGGACAGCTTGGCGGCACCGTACTTCTGGAGGAGAGAGCGGATCTCTGCGGTATGACCCTGGCGGGACTTATCTGCGAGAACGGCTCTGACCTGTTCCAAAGTCAGTGCGGGTTCGGCGGGAGCAGCCGGTTCTGCATCTCCTGCACCGCTGAACATCTCTGCAAGCCAGTTGGCGGCATCGTTAATAGTGGCAGCAGCAGTGCGCAGCTCTTCGATGGTCGCAGCCATATCGCTCATTTTGCTCATCCTGTTTTCCTCCTTCCGTAGATTGACTTTGAATCAGCGCCAGCTTCATAGCCAGTCGCTTTGACACCACGCTGATGGCCGTGAGAACTTCGATAAGTTCCTGGTCGGTGCCGGTGCCACGTTTCTTCTGGGCTTCGTACATTCTGTTCACCTCCTTGGAAGGAGCGGTGTGTTTTGCTCTTTCCACTACCCACTGGAGGTGATATGTGCGTTTGAACAGAGAAACAAAGAAAAATTTCAAAAAAATGCTCCAGTCACCGAAATGATGACTGGAGCAGGTTTTAGATGTAGTCGCCGAGCAGGACACGGAGCCTGTCAAAGGCTTTCTGTTTTCTGTAGTTCACGGCACTCTGGTTGTTATAGCCCATGATGGAAGCGATGTCCCTCTCGGATTTTCCTTCCATAATCAGTTCGCAGATACGGCGACCTTCGGGGTCGAGTTCCTGCAACTTCTGATACAGGGCGCAGAGCAGTTCACGATCCTCCATGATGGACTGTGCGTCTGGGGTGTCATCCTGCAGGTCATCCGCCCAACTCTTCTGGTTACCCTCGCCGTCCTCAACGGTGTAATCCAGAGAGAGGTTATCTCCTGCGGCTCGGAATTCACAGGCAAGGCAGTCGCCATCGCACATCCAGGTCTTGGACTTGGGACACATACACTGACCGTGTGCCTGGGTGCGTTTGCGGGTAGCCCAAATATCGCGGTAGTAGGCGTAATACTGCTCTTCGGTCACTTCCACCCAGGTCTTGAGACGGTGGATGTAGACCTTGTACTCACGGGTTGACTTCTGATTTTCACTGTTTTTCATAGTTTGTCCTTTCCGCCTGGTCAGCGGAGGGCGGAAGGACACAAAAAGGTCTGTGCAATTCGATACACAGACCCTTGGAGCCTAATATGGGCGCAACAAGAACAGGGTACCGATATTGCGACCCACCAACGATGCAGTGGGAAGACAATATTTGTATCCTCGGCCCTTATTGCAAATCAGGCTTTGAATAATTAAATTGTTCAGCCTACGGGGGTTCCGTCTGACTGTGCTTTAATTATAGAAGAAAGGACGCTATTTGACCCGGACACGGCGTGTCCGCTGAATTTAGGGGTAAAAACACAAAAATCCCTCTCCAGACAAGCACTATGGCTCATTGGAGAGGGTGCAATGATGTTGCGAGGGTCAAATTCGCCTCGTTTTGCCGGACACGATATGTCCACTAGAGAAAAAATATTTTTGAAATTTTTGTGGTGTGTCACGGATGTGTCCGTTTTATCGGACTGTGTTTGCAGTAGAATTAGAGTGGATTGAAGCAAACCCTACGGTATCGCAAATATCACGAAATAGCGGAAAAAGCAATAAAGATGCCCAAACGACTTGAAAAAGACACAAATATCTGGTATAATATAAGAGCGAAACTGCGCAAACATACGAAGACGAGGTGTGCAAATATGTCTAATTTAATTAATGAGAACTATATCAGTATTGAAGATGCAGCGTTGTTTCTTAACATCAAGCCTGTTACATTGCGTAAATGGATAAAGGATAAAAATGTACCCGCCCACAAGATCGGCAAACAGTGGAAGTTCAAACGCTCTGAACTGGAAGAATGGGTAAAAAGCGGTAAGAGCGCAATGGAATAAAGCGTTGGAAACAACGCGAAAAATGGAGGAACACATGAATACTCACTACGCTATCTCACTTTTTTCTGGTGCAGGTGGACTTGATCTTGGAATCGAAGCTGCGGGCTTTGTGACCCGTCTTTGTACTGATATCGATGATTTTAGCTGCAAAACGCTCAATCTGAACAAATCGCGTCAGCATGGAAGTTTTTTGCGGCAGGCGACAATCGCCCAACGCAACATCAAAGAATATTCTACGGAAGAAATTCTGAAGGATGCAGGTCTCACCAAAGATCAGGTTGACTTGGTCTATGGGGGTCCTCCATGTCAAGCGTTTTCTGTGTTTGGAAAGCGCCAAGGCATCAATGATCCTCGCGGAACTCTTTTGTGGGACTACATTAGAGTGATTCGTGAAATACAGCCTCGGAGTTTTATTTTTGAGAATGTCGCCGGTATTCTGACTGTCGATGATGGACGTGTGTTTGATATGTTGAAAGCCGCTCTTGAAACAAATGAGTCTGGCGAAAGATGCTATAATCTTTCCTACGCTCTGCTTAATACAGCGGCATACGGAATACCGCAGTATAGGCAGCGTGTCATAATCTACGGTGTGCGTTGCCACGAAGCTATTCCGCTCCCTGCTGAAACACATTATACACAGCCAGACGCACCTGTTCCGGGTCTGCTACCGCCTGTTACTGTAGCCACAGCTTTCAGGGGTTTACCCGATGCACCTTCCGATACCTTGGCGAATCATGTTGGTCGGGCACATGGTCCGGCTGTTATCGAAAGATATAATAACATGGCGTATGGTGAAAGAGATTCAAAAACGCGGATTAACCGCTTGGACCCGAACAAGCCGAGTTACACAATCGTTGTTGGGTCTGATAAAGGGGGCGGAAAGGGCCATGTTCATCCTTTTTTGCCAAGAGAAGTAACACCCAGAGAGTCTGCCCGAATTCAAACCTTCCCGGATTTTTGGGAGTTTACAGGAACAAGCCGTCACCCGATACGGCAGGTGGGAAATGCTGTTCCCCCTCTTTTTGCAGGAGTAATCGCATCTAACTTACTCCGGCATGGCTTTGGAGAGACCGATGCACCAAATTACACAGAGTTGGTACACCGGTTAGGCTTGACTTATTTAGAATAATCATTCGCATAGGAGGTATCTAACATGGCACTACCCAAAGAGCCTGTTGTGAAAAAGTTTTTCACAAATAAAATTGAAAGTACCCGCGACGATTGGTACGGCTATTTGGTTCAAATCGCTCGTATTTTCTATACCCTTGATGGCGAGGAGTATAATCGGGATGTTCTTATGAATAAATTCTCTGCCATGAGTGGTAGAGATGCCGCACAGGCGCAGAGGGATTCTTCAAACTTCCGCGATGAATTTGGCGCCTACGGCACATATCTCGGTATTTACCATCTGGAGCAACGAGACGGAAGATGGTGCGTATTTGTTTCCGATGCGGCTAAAAAGTTCTTGTGCTGCCAAAATCCCAATGCAGCAGCTTTTTGTAGAGCACAATTATCGCTGTTTCAGTATCCCAACGGCGCTGGATCTGGTATTTCCGCAAATGGAGGTCAGTCTGTGCAGGGGAACATCAAAGCGGATACTCTGCGGGAAATCCAGAATGGTATCCGTCTAAATCCTCTTCGCTTGATTTGTAAGATTGTGGTTGGCGAAGTGGAAATTAGAAAGAAAAAGTTCAGCGATATCGCCATTCCATACCCCGCAATTTTCTGTATGGTAAATGATAGTCGTATCAACCAGGACTACAATCCCCCTGTAGAATTGGTGTCTTCAGTGTTCTCCGAATATTGTGCTGCCGGCGACAATGTGGAAATGAATTTGGAGGGATTGACTAACTTTAAGCGTAATTTCCATATTCTCGAAAAAACCGGATTATTTACCAGAGACTCTAAATTTGGACTGTTGATTGCACAAAGGAACTACACTGCCGCATACGATTGCATAAAGGTCATTGCAGAAATGGATATGTCCTTTGATGGGTTTGAAGCGTTGTATGATGCTCCAGATGAAAACGGTGTACGGGATGTTATTTCCAGTCCGATGTGGGGACAGTATTATGATGCAGCAAGAATTCCTTCTGAAATTCTGACTGCACTGGGTGTCGAGGAGGATGACGCTCCAATAAAATCATTCCTATCTACGGCTGATTTTTCTGACACACCTACTTCGACAGAACCAAGCAACTTAGAACTGTTGTTTAAGAGTTGGTTGGCTGTACAAGTAAAGGCAAACGGCGAACTGTATTCCGAAAACACCCGTAACCAGTACATCGGTGCGCTGAAAGCGGTTGCTACTCAGTTCGCAGATGCGATAGCCCCGTTTGCCTCTGTTTTTGAAATTACAGATGCGGAGTCTTTTGAAAGGGCTGTTTCTGCCATCAAATCCGATGATACATACGAAGAGTTCAATCGTAGCCGTGGCAATGGCTCTTTGTCTGCAGGACTTGATCTCTACAAACGCTTTCTGCTTGAGCGTAATGATACGAGCGATATGTTCTCACCTGAATGGTTCCGAGAAAAAGCAGCAGAATATCCTACGCTTGATGAGGAAGCAAATCAGCTTTTGGCAGATTTTCAAACCAAGTTTGCCCCAGAGGTTTTGGCATCCCTGTCTGGGGTTGAGATGCTGAATACAATCTTCCTTAATGCAGCCAACGCAGAAAATGTTTGTCGCATATTGGAATTTGGCCCCCAGATTAAGGACACCTTCGGCAGCATCAAAGGCGGCAATGCGTATAAGTACGGACTCTACTACTCCACCCAGGGCGCGTGGATGACGGGTTCGCACCAAAAACCCCGCCAGTTGACCGAGGAGGAGGCCATTGAGGTTGGCACAAAATTAAGAGACCATCTTGTTGCCGGTGCCAATGCGATCAAAGAATACGGTTCTCTGGCAACTATCGATGATTATAAGAAGCTACACCAGATTCTACGCGAGGTAACTGAAGGTGATATTGAGAGAGTTTGGTTCTTGAAATATTACCAGATGCTCTATCCTGAACTCTTTGCCACAAATTATAGCGATTACGCCCAGAGAACCGTATTGGGAGCTATCGGTGAAGAAAAGGAAAAATACCCGTTTGTTCGCATGGGCCAGATTCGCTTCTACGCAAACAAGTGCGGTATTACCAATGTAATGTTCAATAAGATTTTCTGGGATTATTATTCGGAGGAGACCACTTCTGCCAAAGCCGAGCCTTCCCAAGATATCTGTTATAGTACCGGCTATCAAAGCGATTATCCCCGTAACCGTATCCTCTTTGGCGCTCCTGGCACTGGTAAGAGTTTTACGCTGAATCACGAAAAGGATCTGCTACTTGCAGATGGCGGTGAATATGAGAGAGTGACCTTCCACCCGGACTACTCCTACGCCAATTTTGTCGGTACATATAAGCCGGTGCCCTGCAAGGACAGCGATGGCAAGGACGCTATAACTTATTCCTATGTGCCTGGGCCGTTTATGCGCACTTATGTGAAAGCCCTCCAGAACAGCAGAACTGATGCCCCCAAGCCTTTCCTACTTGTGATTGAGGAAATCAATCGTGCCAATGTCGCTGCCGTGTTCGGTGACGTATTCCAGTTGCTTGACCGTGGTGATGACGAGGTTAGTGAATATCCGATCCAAGCATCCGAGGACATCAAAAAGTATCTGGCAGGAGAACTCGGCGGCAACCCCGACGATTACGCTGAAATCCGCATCCCAGACAATATGTTCATCTGGGCTACCATGAACAGTGCTGACCAAGGCGTATTCCCGATGGATACTGCTTTTAAGCGTAGATGGGATTTCACCTATTTGGGTATCGATGACAGCGAAGCCGGAATCGTTGGCAAAAAGGTTATCCTCGGTCAAGGTGACTATCGCCGCATTGTGGAATGGAATGCTCTCCGCAAAGCCATCAACAATGAGCTGCTCACTTATAAGGTGAACGAGGATAAGCTGATGGGCCCGTATTTCATCTCCAAGAAAAATCTGCCGGAGGGTGAAATGATTGACCCTGCCGTCTTTACCCGTATATTTAAGAACAAGGTCATTATGTACCTGTTCGATGATGCCGCAAAACAGAAGCGCATTACACTGTTCGGCGGTTGCGATGAGAAGGCAAAGAACCAGTATTCCAAGATTTGCAGCGAATTTGACACCAAGGGTGTTTACATTTTCTGCGAAGGAATCAGCAGCCAGTTTATTGATAATGTTCCAGAGGATGATGGAGAATGATTTCAGTATTTTTACGAGAACAAAAACGCTATACCCAGGAGGACCTGGTTAAAGAGTTTCGTTGCTCCGAGGAAAAGACTGTCCGCATTCTGAAGCGTCTGAAAGAATATGGCGTTCTGAAGGCCGTAAAAGCAAATGACACACAGAAGGACCTCACCGATCTGTTGGATGAGGATATCGAAATCGCTGATGTTGAGGTCGGCGAAAACGAATATCTGTATGTGTTCACTTTTGTGGGTGTTATTACAATTGAGGGTCGTGTGCTGAAATGCTATCCGAAATATCTGCTTGATGCCACGGCCCCCAAAGCAGAACTGAAACAAGTGCTGAAGGTTCTGGAAAAGTACAATTCCAAGGAACAGATCATTCGTATGTACAACGATACGAGTGACAGTAGTGCATTTAATATGTTGGCTGTTATGCTGTTCCTCCTCCAGGATTATTTCGAGTATGGTGCCTATACCAACACGCAGGACATCATTGAGTCCAACGGGTCCGGCGACATTCTTTGGGATAAGACCATCAACGAAACATTCACACTCTTAAGCAACAACCGACCGTATTACCCGGAATTGTTGACCATGAAGCGTGTGAATGACGATTTCGATTTCTTCAAGCGCCTGCATGAGTGTATCCTCACCCGTTGTACAGAGGAATTGCGAGATGCCGATCTGTTGGATCTGTTCGATATTATGGGTGTCGATATTTCCGATGAGCATATAGAGGACTTTGGTGACAAGGAGTATGTCCTGGAGCGCATTGTCAAAGAACTCAATGTCCAGTTCAATACCCGCAAACAGCTTCTGCTGAAAACACTGTATGCCTACATAGCCAACAGCAGCGCACTGGACGATCTTGACTGCTTCAGTATGTTCGGAACGAACAGTTTCAATCTGGTATGGGAAAAGGTCTGTGCGGAAGTAATGGACAACCAGTTGCAGAAGCCAATCGGTGGACTGCGACTGTCCGTACCATTGGCCGAGCAATACCGCGATATGCGGCATAAGAAACTCATCGACTTGATTGATAAACCGCAGTGGTCTGGGGCTGCACCGAACGGTGAACCGTTTGTTAAGCAGGCCGAGGATACACTTATTCCAGACCTCATTTCCATCGTTAATGTTGATGGAGACTATCAGTTTATCATCTTTGATGCCAAATACTACAATATTCAACTGGAACACAATAAAAAGCTGCGTGGCCAGCCTGGTATCGAATCCATCACCAAGCAGTATTTGTACCAGTTGGCCTATCAGCCTTTTGTGGAGGCACACCAGATCAGCACAGTACGGAACTGCTTCCTCATGCCGACTGCTTCTGCTGAAATAATCGAAAAAGGAACTGCCTCCCTTGCTATGTTAAGCAATCTGGGGTTGCAGGATATTCAGGTGCGATTGCTGCCTGCGGAAATGATGTACCGTCATTACATCGAGAACACAAAGATGGATATACGGGTGCTGAATCTATAATGTAAGGGGATGATTGCATGGCGAAAACGAAAACCAAAAGCAGAGATGATGGCGGAAGCATGAAAAGGGTTGTGCGTGTTCGCTATGCATCCTCATTCAGATATGCAGATGTTCTTGAACTATATGTGGAGGATCAAGCGTTCCGGCAGGCAGTAGATTCTGGGCGATACGCGCTTGTTGATGACAAAATCGTCCTAAATGCGTCCAAATATATCGATTATATAGACGGACACATGGAACTGCGTTCTACTATCAAGGATGAGGACGAGTATTACTGTCTGCATTATCGTCGCGAGATCGAGTATTCTCATGGGACAGGTATGCACTGGGGAATGCGTGCTTGCAAACCTGGTGTACACCGCCGCGCTAATCGTGCATGGCGACCTTCTAAACGGACTTCAATAAAAAGTGAGTTAGAAGACGCGAAGAGAATTAATTCCGTCAATGACGTTAGCCTTGAAAATATCCTTGCGATTGTAGGTGGCGGTCATGGTCCGGGTGAAAACTTCTCGGAAGCCCTCACTCGATTTATGAAAGAGAGCGATGTCACCGAAGAGGAACTGTCTGAACTGACGGGTCTGGCACCCAAGACCATACAGCGTATGCGTAACCCCAACCTGCGGACATCGCTAAAATCCGTGGTTGCTGTTTGCGTAGCTTTGAGTTTGGATTTGTACAACAGTATGTATCTCGTCCACTTGGCTGGGTTTGAACTGACAAATAGCTGTGAGGACAAAGTGTATTATTTTATTTTGGGGTTTGCCTATAAGGAAACGGTATATGACTGCAATCGGATGTTAGAGCGATTGCATATGAAACCACTTACAAAACTATAGAAAGGGGAATTTCTGTGGCTGACCGTTCGTTTAAGGAATATATCGGCAGCAGATTTTATGACCAGTTCTTCAATGCCATAAAATCGTATGTCATACAAAACCGCCATAATATCGAACTGAGTTCCCGCACGGTCAGCAGCGCCGATTACGCAGAACTCTCCGATTTTGAAATTAAATCTGTAGGAATCGATGACCGGGACGGAATGGGTATCGCATTTGACGTTCTCGTTGAGGCGGAGGTCTATGTTAAGGAACATCACCGCCATCGTGACGTAGATGAGGATACCTGTTTCCCGTGGTTCATCCTCTCCTGCACTGCCGACCTGTCCAGAAATATGGATGACCTCTGTATTCATCGGGTCGATCAGTATAATCAAAGAAACAAGCAAAACAAGCCTTTGTCGGATTCTCTCGTTCCTATCAGCTATAAGATTGACCTCGATAAGATAGCTACGGAATTTTTGAGGAAACACTACCCGGAAGCCCTGCGAACCCCTATGCCTGTTGACCCTACGGTTCTTGCCGACAGGCTCGGTCTTTCGGTCGTTACCCAGGAACTGACAGAGGATTTTTCTGTATTCGGGCAAATTTTCTTCCAGGATTGTGATACCGAGGTGTTCAATTCAGATACGGGAAAAATGGAACCGGCTCACTTTCCGGCAAAGACCATCGTTGTTGACCCCAAGGCATTTCACTTGAGAAATCTGGGTTCCGTCAATAACACCATCGTGCATGAGTGCGTCCATTGGGATCAGCACAGGAAAGCCTTTGAACTGGAGCGGCTTTATAACCGCGATGCTACACAGATAAAGTGCTTGGTCATTGGCGGTTCGAAGGGATCTTCCGACCGCACCGCAGCCGACTGGATGGAGTGGCAGGCAAACTCCTTGGCCCCTCGCATCCAGATGCCGATTGGTTCTTTTAAGACGAAAGCTGCTGAATTTGTCCGTAAATTCCAACGAGAATTGAATGCGGCTCACATCGTGGATGTAATGGAAGCTGTCATTGATGCCCTGGCGACCTTTTTCGTTGTCTCCCGCCACGCTGCTAAAATGCGTATGGTGGACGCCGGATACGAGGAAGCAATCGGTGCGTTCACTTACATTGACGGACACTATGTAAAGCCGCACGCCTTCAAAAAAGGCAGTTTGCAGAAAGACCAGACATACTGTATCAGTGCGGACGATGCCCAAATCATCGCCTTCAGCGATATGCGCCTTTCTGCTCAATCTCAAAAGGGTTCCTACATATATGTGGATTCGCATATGTGTTTGAATGACCCGAAGTATGTCACCAGAGATGAAAACAACACAGTGCAGATGACCGATTACGGTCGATTGCACATTGATGAGTGTTGCTTGGTCTTCAAACTGAAAGTAAAGGCAACCAATAAATATGGTGAGGAATTTTATAAAGAGTGTGTTCTCTTTAGAGATGTGGATTCCGGCATTGTGTTCCAGACCACTTTTGCCAAAGAGGTCAGCGCCGATGTCATGGGAAAAGCAGATGCCATCCTCGCACGAGAAATGGAGATTCAGAGAGTTCTCCAGGAACTGCCTGCTCAATTTGGTGCCGCTCTCGTCTACCTTATGGAATGGGTAGAAATATCCGAGGAGTCTCTGGCAGAAAATGCCTTAATATCCACGAGAATGGTTCAGCGTATGCGTAACAATCCTCAATACCCAAAGAGTATAGATAGTGTTGTTGCGATATGCATTGGTATGCATTTGCCACCAGAGTTGAGCAAAGCACTTATTGAAAGATCTGGTTTTTCCCTGCGATTGGCTCAAAGCGAAGTCCATTTGCTCTATAACTTCTTTCTCCACCACTACTACACGCATTCTATTCATGACTGTAACGATATGTTGGTGTCGAAAAATCTGCCTGTTATGACCGGCACAGAATAATCACGGGAGGTGAACCGCAGTGGCAGATATGAAGCATATCCATGAATTTGCCGTCAAATGGTATGACAAATTCCGAGATAAGAAAATCAATTACATCGAACTGATAGACCATTATATGGCTGATGACTGTGAGGCTCTTGGCTTTGTAATGGACTGCGGCCACGCCTTTTCTGAGAAGTACGGCAAAGCTGCGAATGATTTCGAGGCGTTGGAACGCATCATCAGTGAGATAACCGATATTCCGCTGCTTGGCTCGGCTATCTATTCCCAATGGCGATATTTCAATCACTGGGCATATTCTGGCGAGGAAATTTTGGAGCCTCAGAACCGTGCGTGGTTTACGATAGCATTGTCCCGTCTGGGTGAACTGGCCGATTTTCAATTAAAGCGATTCAAAGGCACTCCGCAAAAAGTACGCATCGTTTCCAATAACATCTGCTATGGCCCGGCCCCAGAACCCGATGACGAAGTCGAACAGCATATCACCATCAACACTGATGGGCGCGTATGGTTTTCAGCATACAACTTTGGCTCCGGCTTTGATGGACACGAAAAATCCAGAAGCAAAATTTATAAAATTGAAAAGGATACCGCTGCCAGGGCGCTGAACAGCATCGCACAATATTTCAGCACCGAATACATCGAGGTTTTCGCTACCGACATTGGTGAATGGGAGATGGAAATCACCAACACCGATGGTGAGGTTCATAAGTACCGCGGTTCACTGATTGCGGACTTTGAGGTAGATGGCGTTGACCTGTCGGATATGGTGCGTGAGGCACTTGAAATGGACGACCTCTATGTATTTGACGGCAATAACAAGCCGGACAGAGTTGACCGCATCACCATCGATTATCACCGTATCACCAAAATCAAGCCGAGGCAGACAATCTCTGAAACCGTTGAATATGTGACTTGGGACTACGTCGAGAGATTGGTGCTTGACCGCAAAAGCGAGACCTTGGAGCATATTCAGAACATCGGCAGCGGTTGCGTTGTGTCCAGAAAATACTATGTTCAGGGCGGCATTGAGGGTCTGCTCGATGACATTGATGCGGATGACCTGTTTGGTGAGATCGAAGGCAACCCTGATGATGTGGTTAACAATCCGCTTGAAACAAAGGATTACACCATCACGGTGGACTTCAAAAAGGGTCCGCAGCGTGTTATCCAGGGAACATACGATAAGAAGGGTCTGCCAGAGTTCTGGAGCGATTTTGCCGAAGCTGTATGGCAGTTTATGCGTTTTTACGGAATGGGCGAAATACTCGATCCTGCGGTCTATGAGAAGGTCAAGCGCCGCAGAACCGATTACATCTACTGTAGCGTGGAATTTGACGAGGGCTACAAAAGTTATTACTACATTGCCGATGAGGACAACATTTCCGTTGGCGATTATGTAATCGTACCCGTCGGCAAGGATAACCACCACTCCGTAGCAGAGGTTGTGAAGGTGGAGTATTTCGCAGAGGAGGACGTGCCTCTGCCGCTTGACCGCACAAAGCATATCATCCGCAAATGCACGGATGAAGATTTTGACCCGCCGGAGGTGACAGACTGATGCGTTGGGACAAAGCTGATATTCCACACAAAGGTTGGCAATATGTCGGTATGGAGGATTTGGGTGAGGATGTTTATCCAGGTGATCCAATCCCGTATGAACAATGCGAGATGTGTGGCAAGGAAAAAATCCGATATGTCCACTTATTAAAGCACCCTGATTATGACGGAGAAATAAGGGTCGGCTGTGATTGTGCCTCGAAAATGCTCTGTGATTATGTGACCCCACAGGATCGAGAACGCAATCTAAAAAACCGTGTTAACCGCAGAAAAAACTTCATGAAACAAGAGTGGTATCGCAAGCCTGAAACTGGCAACTACACGCTGCGTTATAAAGGCGACTATATCACCATTATGAAGAGTAAATTTGGACCGGGATGGGGTATCATTTATAAAGGACAACAGCAATGGGAGTACCACGGTAGAAAAATTACCGATTTCGATACCGCAAGGACGGTTGCCTTCAATCTGTTTGATGAACTCCACGAATCACGCCATCAAGAACAGCCATATTGGGATGGCGATAGGTGGATATATGTATAACAACAAATGCCGGACTGACATTTTCAGGTGTCAGCCCGGCATCGTTTATTTAGTCATCAACCTCCTCTGTATCATCCGCTACAGGATTTCCGGCAAGGGCAGCGGCGGCTGCTTCCTCCTTCTGGCGCTTGACCGTCCATCCGCCTTTCGGAGACGGTCTGTAGGCGGCACTGACATCATAGACAAGAGCATCATCCTCGGCAAAATAAATGCCGGGGATATTCCAGTTATCCTCGGCAGACCAGTTTGCCATCTTGCGGATCATATCCACCACAGCGGCGGCACTAATCTTAATCTGGTATTTCTGCTCACCCTCCGGCTTGGAGAAAGGCACGGCGTTCGGTGCATCCTCCTTGCAGCCACGGATGGCGAACTGCTTGTCCTTCGGGTTGATCAGCACCTGGATGTACGGAGCGAAGTGCAGCTCTGCAGCGGTCTGATTGTTGAACTTCAGGACATTGCCGGTGATGGTGGCAACAGAAGCGGAACGGGTCTTGATGAGGTCGATGACAGTGAATTTTTCCAAAATAGACATAATAGGTTACTCCTTTTCAATCATAAAGTTTTCGTCCTCCAACACAGGTGAAGTGACGATTTCGGTCGGTAGGGACAGCTTTTCCATAATGCTGTCCACATCTTCTGGTTCCCATTTGGGGTCGGCAATGATGAAGCCCGCCAGGGGGCCTTTGACCACAATCCGTGGTTTGCACTTCCTGGTTTGCCTTCTGGTATATCGCCGTTCTTTGCGGATTTGCTGTACCAACAGCCAGTCGCTCTTTTCAATGATGGGTTCGTGATGACCCTCAATGAAATACTGCGTTTCCAGTCCGTTGTTTTTGACGCTCTTGTGTGTAAAGAAATCTACCGTTACTGTTTTTTGACACAGGGCATCACCGCAATATTTCTCGTTGCGGAGAATGCCGAGGACGCTGCCGGAACTCCATGTCGATAGACCCTTTACAGTCAGAATGCCGCTCTTTGTCAGCAAGTCTGCAATCTGGGTGGAGGAATAGCCCTCCAGATAAAGACTGTAGATGGTTCGTACCACATCGGCTTCGTCCTCATCAATCTCCCAATCATGGCCTTTGTAGCCGAGGAGAGACCAGTTGGGGTAAATGCCCAATCCCTGGGCTCGGCGGCGTTTGAATGACCATTTCAGGCTGTTGGACTTCTGCTCGGATTCGCTCTGGGCTACAAGGCTCAATACGGTGATGACCATATCGCTGCTCCGATCCAGAGTATTCAGCTTTTCCGTTTCAAAGTACACGCCCACAGGAGGGTCGAGTTTGCGGAGCATAAAGATGTAGTTCAGACTGTCCAGGACATTACGGGCAAAACGGCTGACCTGCTTGGTGATAATCAGATCAATTTCACCGGCCTTGCATTTCTCTATCATTTCAAGAAAATGCTCACGATGCAGAACCGAAGTGCCGGAAATGCCCTCGTCCGCAAAGATGCCTGCAAATTCCCACTCTGAATTCTCTTGAATCATTTTCGTGTAGTTCTGCACCTGCAACTCATAACTGCTTGCCTGGTTGTCCTCTTCGGTACTAACACGGCAATAGGCACAGACGCGGAGTTTTTTCTTTTCCGCATCTGTGACCAGATCCTTTTTTGCCGGTATAATCTGCACCTCCTTCTGAGGACCGTTGGCATACGCCTCACGAATCGCATCTTTGGTAGACTGCCTTTTCTCATCACTACGCCCACGCGGTCGAAGTGGTTGTTTCTTGGTTATTTTCATACGGGTTCACCTCCTCCCGCTGCAGAATTGTAACTGTGGCAAGAAATCCACAGGCTACGGCAGCACGGAGCCGGCGCCCTTTAATTATAGTGCAAAAGCATCATATTTGAGCGATATTTGCGGTTCAGTCCGTATGTATTCTGGGCAAAAAAATAAGAAGCCCGAAGGCTTCCTATTATTCGTTGTCATGGCTCATGGCTTTGAGCATTTGGATGGCTGCGGATTTCTGGCTCGGCGTAAGGCAGACCCAACAGTCAAACAGTTCCTTCATATCCGGGGTCAGTTCGACCATATCGGTGTCAGCGAAGAACTGCGACATAGTGATGCCGAATCCTCTGCATATCGTCTCAAGAGTCGCAACGGAAGGAACTGTATTTCTTCTGAAGATGTTTCCGATAGTGGACTGTGCCAAACCGCACTCTTTTGAAAGTTTGTACTCCGTCCATCCGCGTTCCCGCAATAACTGCTGGAGACGAGCGTGCGTATCCATAGCATCACCACCTTTCTCATATCTATTTTACTTCCAAGGTGAGAGATAAAATACATACGAGTTGAAACGAGAATAGGTATGTAGTATGATGTAATGTTAGTAAGGCAGGAATCACGGAGGGGACTTATATGACCGAAGCCGAAAAACGAATGCACCGAATATCCTTCACGGGACACCGCCCGGAGAAGCTGACACGCCCGGATAGAGCCATCAAAAAGGATCTGGAAAAAGAAATCCGCCAGGCAGTTGCTGACGGACTGAATGTCTTTATTACGGGTATGGCAAGGGGCGTAGATATCTGGGCAGCACAAATCGTGCTGATGCTTCGTGATGAAGGCTATGATGTCAAACTTATGTGTGCCTGCCCTTATGATGGCTTTGAGCGTGGTTGGAGCCAAGAATGGCAAAGACATTACAAAGAGATACTGGCATCCGCAGACTTCGTGAAATATGTCTGTGAGGGCTACAGCCGAGCCTGCTTTCAGATCAGAAACGAATGGATGGTTAACCACGCAGCCAGAGTCATTGCGGTATTCAATGGAGAAAAGAGTGGAACTAAAAACACAATAGATTATGCGGTGAAGGTCGGTGTACCTGTTGTCCGCATCGAGGGGTGAGCGTATGAGCGTAGAAATCATCTATGAAAAGAAATATCCTCGCATCGATCCGATGGAGGAAATGAAACAAATAGAACTGGAGATGGCTGACGAACCCAAAGTGCCGACCCCCTCATTTGATGAGGTCATGGCAAAAATACAAGCAAATACCGCCTATGTGTTAATGCCAGAGCGCATCAAAGCCAGTGAGAAATTTATCCAGACCGCCATAGAGGTTTCCGAACTCTACGAACTGGATACAAAAATTGAGCGCCACCTGGATCACATCAGCGTGAATTACTCTTTTAACTGCTGTGGTGGTATGCGTGGCATTAACCGCGTATTCGGTATGGCTGACCAGTTTTCGTTCTTTAAGGACATCTATGGATGGGACATCACGGTTTCTCTGGATTTCTACACCCATGCCGTGGTTCGGAACGGTAGGGTGGTTGCCCCGTAAGCGTTGCACCTTTTAATTATTCCTCTGAACCAAATGCACACCCTCAAGACTTATAATTAAAAAGTACATAGGCAAAAATGCAAAAAGGCTCTACGGCGACCATTTCTCGGTTACCGTAGAGCCTGCTTTCGTTAAAAGGTATATGAAAACCCTTGCAAATAGGGGCTTTTGCCAAAAGAAACTGGACACCCGCTTCGATACTCATTGTATCAAAACTGGTGTCCAGTTATGGTCCGGATGACAGGATTCGAACCTGCGGCCCCATGCTCCCAAAAATATGTCCGTCCTTCAAATAGAGCTTTTGTACCCTGTTTATCGCTTTCCTATGCTCCGCCAGTTCCTCTTTAAAACTCTTCTGCCCTGCTTGTTTCAAGGAATTCTTTCGTCTTTTGGGATTTGTGTGGGATTGGATTCTGTGTATTAAAAGATGTTCCGCCCAGTTTGAGGAGGGCAATAACAGGACGAATCATCTCAGAGCAGAGGCGCAGGAAATGCGCCGCATAAACAAAGAAATACCCTGGGCTGCGGGCTTTTATAACACGGAATAATTTTCTTATCAAATGAATATGTTTTGACAAGAATGACAAGAATGATTATAATGACAACTAAGAAAAGGAGGTACTGTGTATGGCATTTGTTGAGAGTGAAGTTGTTGAACTGAAAGCAGAGGTCGTGGGAGATATCTGCAAAGAAGTCATTGCCTTTGCCAACACAAAAGGCGGTACGCTGTATATTGGTGTCAGCGACGATGGAAGTGTTGTGGGAGTCAAAAACGCCGACCAAGTCATTTTGCAGCTGAACAATATGATTCGAGATTCCATCAAGCCTGATGTGACCATGTTTGTGGGCTACGAAACCCAACATGTCGGCGACAAGGATATCATTGCTGTGACCATTCAAAAAGGGACCGACCGGCCCTATTATCTGGGCAGTAAGGGGTTGAAACCCAGTGGGGTCTATGTCAGAAACGGCACATCTTCTGACCCGGCTACGGATACTGCGATCCGAAGAATGATCAAGGAAACTGATGGGGACAACTTCGAATCCATGCGTTCACTGGAACAGAATCTCAGCTTTGAAGCGGCAGAGAAGCAATTTGAAAAGCAGAACATCCCATTTGATACTGCAAAAATGCAGACTCTTGGAATGATTTCTGCGGATGGTATCTACTCCAATGTGGCGCTCCTCCTGTCCGATCAGTGTCCCAGCACCATCAAGGCGGCAACCTTCTCTGGGGAAGATAAAGGAAGCTTTCAGGACAGAAGAGAATTTGGCGGTTCGCTGTTTCAGCAAATGGAGGAGTTGTACAGCTATCTGGATCTGCGTAACCAGACAAAGGCAACTTTTGATGGGCTATACCGAATCGACACACGGGATTATCCGGAAGATGCCCTGCGGGAAGCGCTGCTGAACTCGCTGATCCATAGAGACTATTCTTTCCGTGCAAGCACCCTGGTCAGTGTATATGCCGACAGGATCGAATTTGTCTCTGTAGGTGGACTGCCCTCCGGCATTGAACTGGACGACATCATGCTGGGACTCTCGGTTTGCCGAAACCCCAAGCTGGCAGCTATATTTTATCGTCTGCAGTTGATTGAGGCATACGGCACCGGTATGCCTAAAATTATGAACGCCTACACGGAGACGGAATTGAAGCCAAAAATCGAGGTATCGAGCAACGCATTCAAAATCACGCTGCCAAACAGGAACGCCGGCACAAATCATACACAGACACCGGTTGGTACGCTCAAAAGTGAAGAGAAACGGATCTTGGATTTCATTGGTTCCAATGGTCATATCGTGCGCAGTGATGTGGATCAGCTTCTGGATGTAAGCCAGGCCACAGCCAACCGAATTCTGAAACAAATGGTCGCCGAGGGCCTGATTTATCAGGATGGAAACGGCAGGAAAACAAAGTATAGACGGAAGTAACTGCTGGTGTGGAGGGGGGCTGTGTATGAATCGAAAAGCGATTATCAGTGGCCGGGAGTATGCGCTTCTTGAAATCGTCCCGTCTCTGGATGGAGGGCGGGCGCTGCTTCTCTGTGAAGATGAAAACGGCAAAAGGGCAGTATGCTCCGAGCCGCTGTGGCGCAGCTGTGCGCTAACGGATGTGCAGTCTGCCCCGGTTCACGCACGCAGCTCCTCACAGGAGAAAATCGAGTATTTCCTGTCTGTTTTCAAAGGGCGGGAAGATGTATATGCACGCCGGTATCACAGCACCACCACCGGGAAAAACGGTTACACCCCAGTCTGTAAAAATGAATGGGTGCATAGCCTGTGCGATAAAAAGAAATACAAGTGCGCAGAGTGCCCCAACCGTGAGTTTCGGCCGCTCACAGCCGATGTGGTCAAAGCACATTTGATTGGCCGTGATTCTTTGTGCAGAGATGTGGCGGCAATCTATCCGATGCTGGAGGACAACAAGACCTGGCTGTTGGCTGCGGATTTTGATGAAGAAAACTGGAAGCTTGATGTGACTGCATTTTGCAAATCCTGCAAAGAAGCGGGATTGGTACCGGCAGTGGAACGCTCCCGTTCCGGAAACGGCGCCCATGTCTGGTTTTTCTTTTCGGAGCCTGTTTCAGCCGCCGATGCCAGGCGCTTGGGGACCGGTTTGCTGACTGGGACCATGTCGTGCCGGCATGAGCTATCCTTTTCGTCCTATGACCGGTTGTTCCCGTCTCAGGATCTTGTGCCGAAGGGCGGTTTCGGGAATTTGATTGCCCTGCCATTTCAAGGACAGGCGCAGAAAGACGGAAATTCTCTGTTTGTGGATGATCGCTTTGAGCCTTATCCTGATCAGTGGGCATTTCTGTCCTCCCTGCCGAAAATCACGCCGGAACAGTTGGAAGAAGCTTTAAGGAAAGTATGCCATCATGGGGACATGGGAGAATTGGCGGATGCTGAGGAGAAGCAAGTGCCCTGGAAACGCAAGCGAACCAAGACAAAACTGACGCGCAGAGATTTTCCGCTGCAGGTACGCCTGCATCATTCCAATTTGATTTACGTTGAGAAAAAGGGTTTCTCTCAAGGGGCGTTGAATACGCTCAAGAGACTTGCGGCGTTTCCAAATCCGGAATTTCGCTCCAAGCAAGCCATGCGTATTTCCGTTTATGGCGTTCCTCGCGTTCTGGACTGCGGCTATGAGGATGAGGAATACATCGGCCTTCCCCGTGGTTGTATGGATGAGATTCTGGGGTTATTGGATCAATATGAAGTCCCTGTCGTTCTGGAAGATCACAGATCACCGGGACATTCCATTGATGTGGAATTTAATGGGGTGCTGCGCCCAGAACAGGAACCTGCCGCCCGAGCGCTGCTGGATGCAGACACGGGTGTTCTGTCCGCAACGACTGCGTTCGGGAAAACCGTAATTGGCTCCTATCTGATTGGACAGCGTAAAGTCAATACCTTGGTATTGGTGCAGTCCAGCGCGTTGCTGGAACAGTGGAAATCCTCGCTGGAACAATTTCTGAATATCCATGAAGTCCTGCCGGAACCGCCCAAAAAGCGAGGCAGGAAGAAAAAACAGCACCTCATTGGCCAAATTGGCAGCGGAAAGAATACCCGCAGTGGAATCGTCGATATTGCCACCATGCAGTCCCTGCTTGAGGGAGGAGAAAAGTCCGTAAAGTCTTTTGTGGCAGAGTACGGAATGGTCATTGTGGATGAGTGCCATCATGTGGCCGCATTCACCTTCGAAACCGTTCTGAAAGCAGTAGAAGCCAAATATGTTTACGGATTGTCTGCCACACTTGTTCGCAAGGACGGTCATCATCCCATCATCTTTATGCAGTGCGGCCCCGTCCGGTATTTGGTGGATGCCAAAAGTCAGGCGGAAAAGCGAAGCTTCTCCCACATAGTAATTCCCAGATTTACACGCCTAAGACTGCCGGATGCCAACGGGATTCAGGATATGTACGCCGGTGTGATTGAAAATCACAACCGGAACGAACTGTTGGTGTCAGACACTTTGAAGTTGATACAGGAGGGGCGTACACCAATTCTGCTGACGGAGCGGAAAGAACACGCTGTACTGCTTGCCGGTCATCTGTCGGACCAGGTAAAGCATGTTTTCCTGCTCATTGGCAGTGACAAGCAAAAGGATAAACGTGAAAAGCTGACGGCATTGCAGAATGTGCCTGACGATAAGGATGTGGTGGTCGTTGCGACCGGAAAGTATATCGGAGAGGGCTTTGACGCCCCGCGGTTGGACACCCTGCTCCTGGCGATGCCCATATCGTGGAAAGGCACATTGGCACAGTATGCCGGACGCCTCCACAGAAATTATGAAGGAAAGCAGGAAGTTCGTATCTACGATTATGTGGATATCCATGTTCCTACCCTGGAGCGGATGTATCATAAACGCATGAAAGGCTATGCGGAGCTGGGATATCAGGTCAAATTCGGTGCAGCGGATCAGTTTGTCAGTGTGATTTATGATGGACACTCATCTATGCTTCCTTTTGAGCAGGACTTGGATGATGCTGCCCGCAGCGTGGTTATTGTCAGTCCTTATCTGCAAAAAGGAAGAATCGTGAAATTGCTTCCCTCTTTGCAGAAGGCGGTTGCTTCCGGTGTCGAAATTGCGATCCATACCAGAACGGCAGAGAGCGGGAAACTCGCGAATCAAGAAAGTGTATGTGAAGCGATTGAGATGATGAGGCAGACAGGTATCGTGGTCCATACGCACAAAGAACTGAATCAGCGGTATGCTGTTGTGGATGAAAGTGTTGTGTGGTATGGCGGCGTGGATTTTCTTGCTTTTGGCAGAAAAGATACGGATGTACTTCGGTTCAAAAATCCGGATATTGCCGGTGAATTTCTGTCACTTTCCGGTCATACAGAAAGCGAGCAGCTTGTCATGGAAGATGTTTCTATGTAGTGGGCGTCTTCGGGATGTTTCCGCATTTGGAATTGCAAGAAATGGAGAAAAAGGGTAGAGATAATCCGCTGCTTTTTGCTGATGTTTGATGCTCTTTCGCTCTGTTTGGCAGTGTTTGGTCCGGCGTGTGGGGTTCGAATGTCTGGGAATGCGGACCCAAACCTATGTCTGAACCTTCAGACAGGCCTCTTGCGCCCTCTTTGGCGCTTTCCGGCACTCCTGCGGTTCCTCTTTGGAACTCTTTTGCTCTGTTTGTTTCAGATGCCGCTTTCGTCTTTTGGGATTTGTGTGGGATGAAATTCTGTATATTAAAAGTGCTTCCGACCGGATTTACCCCCGCATCAGGCGATTCTATCACAGAGAACACCTCAGAAATTGCGCCGCATAAACAATGAAATAAGCGCTGGCATGACATCCTTTCTCTCGACAAACGGAAAATGTGTTTGTGTGCGCTAAAACTCGCTCAGAAAATGTGCAGGCAAATAAAAAACTCGCTCATTTTTTGTGATTTCGATTGATTTCTCCATTGGGTATCGCTATAATAATAGCGAAGGAGGCGAGTGAAATGCTCTACTTAAAACGTAAAATTGATGCTTTCCTGGCCGAATGGAAAGCGAACCCTGACAGAAAGCCGTTAATTGTCAAGGGCCCCCGACAGGTAGGTAAAACCGAGTCGATCAAGCGGTTTGGTGAGATGAATTATCAAAGCGTTATCATCATCAACTTCGTGGAAGAACCGAAGTATAAAATGATCACGACAGATGGATATAAGGCAGATGATATTATCAAGAACATCTCCAGAATGGACCCGTCCAAACGGTTTATTGAGGGCGAAACATTGATATTCTTTGATGAACTGCAAGAGTTCCCGGAGATTGCCACAGCACTGAAATTCTTCAAAATCGACGGCAGATTTGATGTGATCTGCAGCGGCTCCATGCTGGGCATCAATTATCGAAAAATTGAAAGCAACAGCGTGGGATATAAGATTGATTATGAAATGTTCTCTCTGGATTTCGAGGAATTCCTGTGGGCCAAGGGCTATGACGAGAGCTTCGTTGAAGATATGCTGGAGCATATGCGAAATCTCACTCCTTTCAATGAGGTAGAGATGTCGGTATGCAGCTCACTCTTCCTCGACTACTGCATCTTGGGCGGGATGCCCGCTGTTGTTCGTGAGTTCATCGCAAAAGGCACCTTTGAGGGTTCACTTGAAGTGCAGAGACAGCTTATCGCAGACTACAAAGAAGACATTCGTAAATATGCTGAAGGCATAGACCAGACCAGAATCGTGAATGTATTTAACCACATCCCTGCGCAGCTTGCCAGGGACAACAAGAAGTTCCAAATCTCTAAAGTTGCCTCCGGCGCTCGTTTCCGCGACTACAGAGGATGTGTTGAATGGCTGGACGATGCGGGAATGGTAAATGTCTGCTACTGTCTGAACTTCCCGGAACTGCCGCTTCAGGGCAACTACGACGATACGAAATATAAGATTTACTTTGCCGACAGCGGTCTGCTTGTGGCCATGTTGGATGAAGAAGCCCAGGAGGACTTGCGGACCAACAAAAATCTCGGAGTTTATAAGGGGGCGCTTTACGAAAATGTTGTTGGCGAAGCGCTGGTCAAAGCTGGATACAAACTCTATTATTATAAGCGTGACGATTCTTCCTTGGAACAGGACTTCTTCATCAGAACGGCAAGTTCCCTGATTCCGGTTGAAGTGAAGGCCAAAAACGGGACTGCAAAATCTATGAGAACCCTAATCAGCAGCGAGAAATATGCTGATATTCATTGCGGCATTAAGTTCACCGGCGGGAACATCGGATATAGTGATGACATCTATACCTTCCCTTACTTCTGCGCTTTCCTGCTGAAACGCTACTTGGCCGGAGCCAATATCTGATGTCAAACCGGATGCTTGTCATGTAATCATCAACTGACAAGAATGACAAGAAAGACAACAAGTTACATCGTTCGGAACAATAGGAAGTGTATTGTTCCGAACGATGCTGTATTATTCCGAACAATACAGGCATATTATTCGGAATAGTTTTATTCTGCAAATATTCCGTTCTTTCCAGTAGCTATTTCCTGCTTTCTGTGATATTGTTCGTTTGCCGAAAAGGAGGCGATGATATGCAGAAAGATAATAACCTTACGGTCGGGCAGTGGTGTGACCAATGGTTCACCGCCAACCGACACAAGTGGAACGGCAACACCGAGGGCGGATACCGCAATCTGATTTACAGCCACATCCTCCCCGGCATTGGAAGCGTGGCACTCCCTGACCTGACGGAACAAACAATCACCGATTTCTACAAAGGCTTGCGGAGCCAGGGACTCAGTGCCAGAAGCGTCTGGTGCGTCCATCTGCTCCTGCGCCGGTGCATGGACGAAGCGGCACAGGACCAGCTCATTCCCTACAACCCGGTGCGGCTATGCCAGGAACCCAAGGCAGAGGAATACAAAATAGCCCCTCTGCGCTTGGGGCAGCTCCAGCGTTACCTGAACGCAGCGGAACAGCTCAACGTGCTCCCACTCATCTATACAGGACTATCAAGCGGCCTGCGGCAATGTGAACTGATCACCTTGTCGTGGGCCGATTTTTATGTTCGCTACAGGTATATCCTCAAAGGCCAGCGGTTGCTGACGCTCAATGACAAAGCAGGACATCTCCTGAAACGGATACCGGAAACTGACTCGCCCTATGTGTTCCTCAATCCTAAAACCGGAGCGCCGTACAAGCTCCACGAGTTCTACTATCTGCACAAGAAAATATTGAAACAAGCCAGACTCCCGTGGGTAGCCTTCTGGGATCTGCAGCGCCAGTGCATGGAGGTGGGAATATGACACTTCGGGAATACATCAGCTTCTGGCAGGAAACCTACGACAAACACCAGAGCAGGCCGACCACCTATGCGGCACACAACTATGTATTCAAAAACCATATCCTCCCCGGTCTGGGAGACACACAACTCTCTGAATTGACATCGGAGATGGTCGGAGAATTTCTGGAGGAACGGAAACGCTTCGGCAATCATCGGCCCGGCAGCTCCGGCTTGGGTGAAGAAACCATGCGGCATATCCACCGCCTACTCCAGCAATGCCTGGACCAGGCTATTCGGGATGGCCTCATAAGAGAGAACCCTGCCAAGGCGTTCCACTACCGCAGACCCACGACAGTAAAAGCCAATGTGATGACACCGCTGGAAATGGAGGATTATCTGGACACCGCTGAACGACTGGGCTACCTCCCCATGTTCATGCTGGCGCTGATGACAGGCCTACGCCAAGGCGAGCTCATCGCCCTGAAATGGAGCGACCTTGATATCGAAAGCCGGACGCTGACCGTCGCAGAAAACCGTTCGGTGGTACGGCGGGAACTGGTGGAGTACGGCAATCAGACAAGAACGATAACGCTGACACCGGAGGTGGTTGGCCTCCTAATCATGGAACACAGCAAGCATCCAAGCAGTCCGCTCATGTTCATGCACCCGGCCACGCAGAAGCCTTACTCACCGCAGATGGTGCGCCGGATGCACAATGAGATCATCCAGGAAGCGGGCATCGACCATATCCGGTATGTGGATCTCCGTCACACCTGTGCAATCATCGCTCTGAAGAACGGCACGGATGCAAAGGAACTGGCACAGATGCTGGGACACTACCGGCCGACGACACCCGGCAGAACTATGAACCCTATCTGCCGCACAGGGTGCAAAAGGATGAGGATACGCCAAATGAGGCTACTCAGGACGAGCTGCAGCAGGCGGCGAATATTCTGGATAATCTTCTGAAATTCTGATAGCTATTCCGTAAAAGGTGTGGTATATGTTTGTGTCACAAGGAGGCGAAGCCCATGAAAAACAAACTGCTCAAAGAGCTGTACGATTGCTTCTACACCCCACCGGAGCTTCCGGCACAGAAGCAGGAAATCGAGGAGTGTCATCAGGCTCTTATCGGAGCATTGGAGAAGCCGGAGCGCAGACTGGTGCTCCAGATCATCGACGCCAAAGACCGCATCGTGGAGGATACATCTATCGACAGCTTCATCTCTGGCTTTGAACTGGCATGGAAACTCTCCATGGAACTGAACAATTATGAAAACGAGCGCTTAGTCTCCTGCCGCACCGGGAGACTGGGCGCTCGTTTCGCACTCAAGAAGGAGGAGCCAAAATGAAGAAGCAAATCATCATCGCTGCCACATTCACCGCCTGTCTCGCCCTGTGTGCCGCCGTGTGGCCGCAGGCCGAAACGGTCAAGGAAACACCCATGCCGAGTGAATCACCCGCCGTGACCGCCCCAAAAGCGACCGTTGAGGAACTCAAAACAGAAGTCGAAACGGCACCTCCGACAGTGAAAGAAAAGACTGAGATTCCGCAGCAGGAGCAGACCCAGGAAGCCACCCCAAAACCGGAGCCTGCACCCACGGAAACACCCGCAGCGCCAGAAGTTCAGCCCACGCCGGGGCCAGCACCTGTCCTGGAAGTGTCTTATGCTCCCGCCCCGGAGCAAGCTGCAGAACCGCCCGTAGCGCAAACAACCATTGAACCTTCGTCCGGCGACATGGTTTATGTGGAGGGCTTCGGTTGGATAGAAAGCCAGGGACCCAACCATGTCGAGTACGCCGAGGATATGTACGAGAACGGCAACGAAATCGGCATCATGGGCTGACCTCAAAAACTGCGCCGCATAAACAATGAAATAGCTGCGGGAGAGTGATAGGCGATCCCGCAGTCTTTTTTCTAACCTCACCCGAAGTTCTCTCAAGAACTTGCGAAAGTCTCTTGTAATATGATGTGGAATGTTGTATGATATAAACAGATTTTGTCGAATTGGGGAGGTCGGATTATGGCTGTCTCATATAATAAACTCTGGAAGTTATTGGTTGATAAAAAAATGAGTAAAGCTGATTTGCGCAGAGCAGCAGGAATTGCGCCGAATACTATGACCAAATTAAGGCGTGATGAAGAAGTGTCACTGGCGATTCTCCGCAAAATTTGCGCAGCTTTAGATACCAATATCGGAGATATTGTGGACTTTGTTCCGCAGGACACGCAGGATTAATGCTCAATGACTAATTACAGCAGAGGAGGGTATTTATGTACCGGGCATATGATACGATGTTACAAGTTCCTGTATCAGCTCATGAGGCGGCTCGTAATGGCGATGAGTATTATCGGTACGAATGTCTCTGCTGTGGCGAAGAAGTCTATATAGCGGCAGCCTATAGTCATTACCAATCAACACACTTTCGCCATAGAAGGGGCAATAACAATAAGAGCTGCGAGAAGTATATGGGGCAAATTGGGTTGCATTCCAACAGTATTCATCGAAGGAAATCTTGTTTTGAGCGCGCAGATTTTGTTTTTAACCCGAAATTGCAGACTCTTAATGTATCTATTTGCTTCGATAACCAAGAGTTAGACCATTATGCTGGGCAAGATGCCGCTTTTGAGTGTAGGGTAGGTTATAGTTCTTCTCCAATCATAGCTTTAAAAATTAATCGAATGAACTTTGCTGCGCAAAAAAGTGTCTTGCTTCCCATTGATGTGTTCTCAAATATTTACTACCTTTCAGCATCGACAGATGCAACAAGATATGGAAAGTATATATCGTCAAGTGCAGTACATCCCTTGTTTTTTAGAGCGACGGAGATGGATGATGGTGCCATTGCAAAATCAGTGCACAGCGGCCTCATATATACAGACGCAGAATATTACGTCCTTTTTCATGGTGAAGATCAAGCGGTATCTTTTTATAACCATGCAGGTGTTGAACCCATCGAGACGATTCGAAATGTACAAATGGCGGGAAAAAATTTTTGGATTGCCCACGTTGTAATCAAAGAACTTGATTCTTCTTTACGCAACTGGCTTTCCGGATATGGATATTTCCTAATTCAATCTGAAAAGGCATTGGTTTTGTGGCCACCTGCATTTATTGAAAATAGCATCTATTTACTCCCTCCTGGTGCGGTTTATCTCTCTACAAGTTTTCAATTACAGGCTCACGCAAATGTGAGTTTGCCTTCAACTTGTGTGAAGTCTTTTCCTGAAGGAAAAATGGCAAAGATTACAGTATCAGACAGGGCGAAGATTTACAAGAATGGTGTAGAAATAGTAATAAATGCATCACAGACAGATAATGAACTACAACCTAAGCAAGATATATACGTCTTAGAATGTAGTAAGTTTACAATTCCTTCAGAAGGTAAATTCTTTTTGTCAAATATGGATGGGATTTGGGCGTTGTCGGAAGGTCAGGTGCTGTACCTAACTGCACAAAGCCGGATTCTCCACTATACAAATGGTTATCTTGCAGGATATATTATCATGCCTTGCAAGCCAAAACGTTCGAGCGAAGAAACCATTAATGATATCACAAAGTTTTATCGGGTAAATCAGGAAATTACCGACCGGCCAGATAGCTTTCCAAATCTTAGCGAAGAAGGACAAGCCTATATTGACAGGAGTATTGCAACGGGCACTATCAACCTGGCGGTTAAACGGTATATCGAGGAGGGCAAGATATGAGCTACCTCACAAAAATGACGGACGAGGAACTTCAATATATCTGTGATGTGATTCCATATGAAGATGTTCAGGGATATTTCCGACATAATCCAAAGCAGTTTGGAAAGATTCGCCCTGGGTTTCGAGTCACCTCTGTCACAAAAGATAATGCAGCGAAGATTCTCTATGCTACAAAATCGTCTCATTTTGTATCTTCTTTTTTGGAAAAACACATTTCCATCTGGCTGTCAGAAATTGAAGCGCATATATCAGCGTGCATGGAAGATGGAGACAGTTTAGATATGGCGTATGCGCATACATTGCCTCATAGTTTTTTCTCCGAAAACTATTCATTGTTTTTTAAGCTAATAGAAAAAGAAAAAAGCGAAGATTATCTTGATTTACTGAGAGAACTCGTTTTGATGGTCAGTAAGGAAAAAGAACGTTCACAGCATGATGATGTTTTGATGCAGACTAATACGGATTCGGAACCAACCTGTATCGCAGAACAGACTCAAATAATCAATATGCTCACCGAATTGTTGAGCGAAAAAGAACAAGAATGCGCTGATTTGACTGCGGAAGTGCAACAAACACGGACGCTACGAATCGCTTTATCAAGTGAAAGAAGCCTTTCCCAACTGTTGATGGATGATAATGATGCGTTAAGTGATCATGTAAATTCCGTGGAAGAAACGCTTGCACAAAAGCAAAAGGATTTAGAGCTACTTGAAGACAGACTTGCTGAAGCAACGCAGGAATTACGTGAGGCCGAAATTAGACTCGCTGTGGCTATCCAAGAAAAACAGGATATTGAAAATGCCACGCACGAAGCCGAAGCACAGGAACGAATTCATAGCGCCTTAATTGTACGAAAAACTGCACAAAGTCTGTGTCCAGAAAGAGGCGAAGAGTTCAAGGAATATCTTGGATACAATTTACAAAGCATCGGCGATCCTATGACAGAGGGCTACTTTGATTTGCTGATTGATCATGTGTTTTCAACCCTATTCTGTGGCATGCCTATTTTGATTAGTTCTGCCGTTGGACATAACATTGCACGCTGTGTTGCGAATGCGCTAATTGGAGCAGGCGACATCGATATACTACCCTTCACGGAGAAAATAGGCGCTGATGAAATAAAGTATTTTCTTAACCGTTCCGGGCGCATTGTGCTTTTCGATGGATTCATTGGCAATTATAACGAGATGCAGCTCCTTCCCATAGTAAGCCAATATAGAGACAAAATTATATTTTTGACCTTTTCGTACGAGAGGACTCTTCAGTATATTCCTGTAGATTTTCTAATTTATTGCCAGTATCTTAATGTAAATAGAGTTGGAGCCTTATCCGTCCCTGCAGAAATAACCGAAGATCCTTCTACTTTCAAAGAGCACGAGATCTCTTGTAGGCGTACTGCAAATGATAATCGCTTTCAAAAAATCGGACGTGAAATTATGCAGGAGTGTGGCTTTACAAAGAAGCTGATTGAGCGACTCTGTTTGCAGATTACAAACGAACAGGAACTTTGCCAAATACTTATGTTTTCAATTTTGCCGTACTGCGCTGATGTATTAGGTATTTCTCCCTATAACGTGTCGCAGCGTTTACAAAAGTATGCCGGACAAGCTGGACGTTGTCCGCACAAAGCCCTTATGTTGAGGTGGTTTGAAAGTGAATGATTTGCTCTCTGCCATGGCGCAGGATATGAGAATAAACAAATATCGCGATGAAAGCGATCAATCATTTGCATATCGCGTATGTTATTCTGCGTTAGGTATGTGGAGCTTGAATCTTGCACGCAGTTCATTCGAAGATCATGCAGGAATCAGTAAACGTGGAATGACGATATACCTCGAAAAGCTTATAGCCCAATATGAGAATTTATTCCCTGGCCTGGACATCAGATTTGCAGAAGATCGTCCATTGAGGCATCTACCCAAGTTGATACGGCGGCTCTATGAAGAAACCGGATACCTTATACTTAATGGTTCAAACTGTCTTGAATTGACTAAACGCGGCAGAACCGTATCTATTGGAAATGGTGTGTTGTTTTTTGGCGGTACAAATAGTGAAAATGAAGTAAATGGCCTTGGAATATATACAAATCGTCATCAGCACAAATCTTCCATTAAGGAGATCCTAATCCGCGATAGCCTAACTCCGGAGGAATACTTTCAGGCGTGCTACAATAGCTGTGATTTTGAGGAAAAAGATATTGACTACAAATCCATGCAATTCTTCAATCCAAAAGCGACTGCTGCACCATATCACTCCTGGTATAGTCAAATGCAAACCGAATGTACAATCGCACGCCTTAGCGAATATGGTCAATACTTTCGAGTCATGCGGTCTAAGGATACTGTCCTTTTTTCGCCAGAGCCGCAGGATTCGTTTGATGACACATTGGTTTCTTATGAATATAGGCGGTTGTATTTTGCCTTGAAACAACATTATGGCACCCCACTTAAAGCATGGATTACAGCAATTGACGACCAATATTCGTTGATTCAAATTGCAGGTCATCTGCCCAATCGAGAATACTATCTCATGTTGCTAACGTCCTGGCCTCAAAGGAATGCTTTTGATAAATCCAATTTTGTTATAAAAAATTCCCTTCGTGAGGGTGTTATTAACGCATTACAGCATATCGGAATAGAAATAAAGGAGGGAACAAGATTTGGCTAAAGCTAACGGTGTACGAGAGTACTACCTAAATATACGAGAAAGACTTCGCAATTATATTAAATCAGATTACTTGGGTAACAGCGAGACGTTACTGCTATATGAAGATGATTTGTTAGGAGAGCTCTGCTCAGAACACACAAACATCGCAAGAGAACCCTACATTGAAACAGCGGCCTCGTATATGAAAATACCTAATGGGATTACTGACTCCCATAAAATTGAAGATAGTGTGAAAAGCACACTCAAAAAGCTGATTGATGCCAACCTTGGAATTTTCTCCTCGCCTTTTGATCATCAGGTTAAGGCCCTTGAATACTTCTCCATGGGAAAAGACTTATTTGTATCCACAGGAACAGGCTCAGGAAAAACAGAATGTTTTTTATGGCCGATAATTGCCAAAAGTATTGATGAGGCAAAGAATCGTCCCGCATCATTTAAGCATAATGCGGTTCGAACATTGATCGTCTATCCTATGAATGCCCTGGTTTCTGACCAGCTTGCTCGATTTCGAAAAATAATTGGAGCAAGTGAATTCAAAACGATTTTCACTTCCGATACTCATGCAACTCGAATTCCGCATTTCGGCATGTATACAAGCCGGACTCCTTATGCAGGTGATCATAAATTGTCTCGTAGCAGAGAATTAGCACAGGCTTATAGGGAACGGTTTCTTGTTGATCCCAATGCCAATGAAGAGCAGCAGACCAAGCAGATGCGTCGGATTGAAGGTTTCAAAACGATTAACAAATATCCTGCTCGAGATGGACAGGACGGCATGCAAGTCTTTGTTGATAATATGGAAAGAGATATGCATATCGCTTCTCCATATGATGCAGAATTGATTACTCGCTTTGAAATGCAAACTTGTCCGCCCGATGTCTTGATCACAAATTACTCCATGCTGGAATATATGCTTATGCGGCAGAGAGAGTCCAATATTTGGGATCAAACCAAGCAGTGGCTTGAGGAGTCGGAAGATAATCGCTTGCTTATTGTCTTGGATGAGGCTCATATGTATAGGGGCTCTGCAGGTGGAGAAATTGCGCTGCTTTTTGATAGACTATTTTCCCGGTTAGGCATCACGGCGGATAAAGTACAATTCATTCTTACTACTGCAAGTATGCCTGGTGGCGCACAGGAAAAAATTGAAAAATTCTATACTGGATTAACCGGAAAAGAGTTTACTTGCTGCAAGTACTTAACTGGCACAAAGGAATTCATTCCCGATACCGCAGAAATAAAAACGGATACGACTCTACTGGCATCAATTGGAACAGATCAAGTTTATGGTGAAGCCGCTATTCAGCGTATTCGTGATTTCGCTTTCAAAGTATACAGTGAAACTCTCCCTAACAATGTTTCTTTAATTGATGCACAGGCTTGGCTGTATGACAATCTGCCTCGATATGAGGCTTTCATGACATTACACAAAGTTTGTCGTGATGGCGCAAAATCCTACTCACACCTTGAGCAGACGCTCTTTGGAACACACGAAAACAGCAAAGCAGCACTTGATGCACTCCTGGTTGTTGTTTCGTTGGCCAAGAAAAACGGAAACATTCTTTTCCCGGTGCGTCTACATATGTTTGTACGTGGTTTGCAGGGACTGTATGCGTGTTCGAATCCTAAGTGTAATTGTAATGCGCATTTTTCCGAAAGGGAAAGATTACCCTTGGGAAAGATATCTTCGATTCACAACGAGAGATGCGCATGTGGTGCCAAGACGTATGAACTTGTAAATCATGTTAAGTGTGGTGCATTATATTTCAGGGTATTTACACAACGGAATCCTGGAGAACCATTTCAGTATGTTTTCTCTCGCAAAGGGTTGTGTGGTGGCTTAACAGAGTTAACAGAGATGCTACTTTATGTTACTCCAGAAGGTTATACTCGAAAGGGAAACGAAAAAATAGGCGCACTTGATCCGTATACCGGAAAACTCTACCTGTCCCCAAAGGATGACCCCGCCCTGCTTCGTGTTATTTATTCAGATAAATTAGACCCTAAAAAACAGGTGTTTACATTCGGTTCTTGCCCTAAGTGTCACAAAGTCATGCCGTTGAAGAAACCTACGGATTTTGCAACAAAGGGGAATATTCCATTTTATAACCTTACCAAAGCACAGTTTGAGTTACAGCCCGAGAAATCAAATCTGATAAATCGCGGAAAAAAAGTCCTGCTTTTCTCTGACTCCCGCCAAAACGCTGCAAAATTGGCATTGGACCTGTCAAAATCTTCTGATGCGGATGCTTTCCGTCAGGCGATTCTGCTTGCTGCGTTAAAGCTTAGTAGTCAAGCGCAGGAGTACTCTATGGCAGAACTGTACCCCGCGTTTTTGAATGTATGCAACGAGCATCGTCTATCATTCTTCTCCGGTGAAGATAAAAAGAGGCTTAATGAAGACTGTAAAACTTTCACTAATTGGGTCAGACGGTATCGTGATTATCGGCAGCTTGCAGGAAAATACACTGTTTTACCTGATTCCTATTACGAGCAGCTTCTTACATTCTTCACAGAAAGTCCTCGCTCTTTTAAAGATATCGGACTTGGTTACTTGGCCCCTACAGATGTGTCCTTAGATGATTGTAGTTGGAGTCTTGATGACCACGGCATTACTGCAGAGCGGGAAACGCTAAGCCATTTACTGGTACTATTGTTCTGGGATGTTATGGACGATAGCGCTGCTCTTGGCGAACTGATTCATGACGATATTCGGCGGGGTTTGCCTGGCCGCAGTAGGAATCCTGAATTCGGTGTTGGTTCTAACTTTAGAAACTCTCTCAATAAACAGTTGGTAAAACGAATCCAGGAGCAGCTTAATCTCAACGATTCTGAGATGGATAAAACTTTAGAAGTCATTCGAGACTGCTTCTTTGCCAATGCAGCTAATGGAAAATACTATCTTCGGTTGTCTGCTGTGAAAATTTACGTTACAGATGAGGCCTTTACTTGGCATCGCTGTGGACAATGTGGCAAAATTTCTCCATACAAAATTGGCAACTATTGTGGCGCTTGTTTTGATGCTACCAATGTCGAGGCAATTGAAACACCAGAGCTTTCTCGTTTTGACTTCTGGCGTCTCCCAGTGCTTGATGCAATCGGTCAACGAGAACTCATTCATACTATTGACACCGAAGAGCATACGGCACAGCTGTCACACAAGGAAGCTACCAGTGATATTTTGAGCAGAACCGAAGACTACGAAATCCGTTTCCAAGATATTGATGCAGGTGAATTCGGCGAAGATGCAATTGATGTACTTAGCTGCACAACAACTATGGAGGTTGGTATCGATATTGGATCTCTAACTGCTGTTGGACTAAGAAATATTCCTCCTATGCGTGAGAATTACCAACAGAGAGCAGGCCGTGCCGGTCGAAAGAATGCAGGTATATCTACTATTGTAACATATGCGCATGGTGGTGTTCATGATAGCCATTACTTCCAGCATCCGGATGAGATGATTTCTGGTGCTCCGCGCGACCCTTGGATTGATAGAGATAATCCCAAGATAACTCAACGACACCGAAATATGAAGGCATTAAATAGCTTTATGTCCACCGAAGAAATGAAGCATCGATTTGACAGTATTTCGGATGTTGGTATTGTGACTTTTTGTGAAAAGTATGGTGAAAATTTTGTAGACCATGTGCGCACATTGGAATTCCCTGTAGAAGTTACAATCCAGGAGTTTTCTAAGCTTTGCACGAAGATTCTGGCACCTGGCAAGCGAAACGAATACTTTAATGGTGATAAAGAAACCCCAGCTTTTGATGTATTCTATTCAGAAGGATTTATTCCGTCCTACTCCTTCCCGAAGAATGTTATACGCTTCTATGTGGAGAAGGCACCTGATCATGGCGGAAGAAACACTCCATGGGAGATTCAATATGCTCCTGAACGAGACATTTCCATTGCCATCAGTGACTACGCACCGGGACGCTTTGTAACTATTGATAAGCGCATCTATAAGAGTGGTGGTATATACGCCAATCATAGGCCGAGAGGTTTCGAAGATCGTCAAGCTGAGTATTACTTTAGCAACAGGGATTATTATGGTGATATTCTGGTTTGTACAGAGTGCAACTGGTTTGGCGAAATATCTGAGGATTTTGAAGACTGTCCGTATTGTCACTCCAGAATAGAGCGCAGAAAAATGTTGCGGCCATGGGGTTTTTCTCCTGTCAAAGGCGATTCGGTTAAATATGAAGATGAAGACGAAGAGAAAACATACGCGGAAGCGCCATATTACTCTTATGTCCCACAAGACACAGAAATGTGTGATTTTAAGAACAGTAGGATTAGATTTGCCAATCTGGAAAATCGACAAGTTTTGACAGTAAATATGGGGACCAGTCGATATGGTTTTAACGTTTGTCGTCAATGCGGTGGTGCAGAAGTAGCCTCCCCGCAGCAAAACGGTTATAGAATTTCACAGCCATATCATGACCATAGACCCCTTTGTCATCACCAGAATACAGTCGAGCCTAATATCTACCTTGGACACAAATTCCTTACAGATATGTTTATGCTCGACATTAAGTATGATACATCTAAATTGGTTGGTAATGGTACCGCAGATGAGAAGAGCATTTTAAAAAGTGCTGCAACAACAATGCACGAAGCGCTACGCAAAGCAGTTTCGTTAGTCCTTCAGATCGACTATAGCGAGATTAATGGCGGATGGCGATTCCGTGCAGGAAATCAAGGAGAATCTCATATAGAAATGTTCTTCTATGATAATCTATCCAGTGGTGCCGGATACTCATCCTTAATTGGAAGTGTATTGGAAGAAACTCTCAAAACGGCAAGGACCATCCTGTCCGAGTGTGGATGTTCGCGATCCTGCAGATATTGTCTGGATAACTTCCATAATCAGAGATCTCATGACTTCTTTGATCGCCATTTGGGTCTTCAGCTTCTGGACTACGCAGAGCATGGTATTCTCCCAGAAGATTACGAAAACACTGACCAAGAGACTTTTGTGCTGCCACTCAAGAAGTTGATTAAGGAAGATATGGGAGATTCCAATCCTGCAATGAAATTTACTGTTGTGCCAGCATTACGGAAGAAAGATTTGTCTACTGCAAGTGAGATGATTTTGAATCCTTATGATCTGTCAGATTGGTTGCCTAATACGATTGTGAGATATAGAGACTTAATAAGTCAGGGGTGAGAACATGGGTAAAACGCTTTCACCACTTCGTTATCCAGGCGGAAAAACGAAAATATACAATAAGGTGAAAAAACTGATTGAACACAACAACTGGCAAAACACTACGTATGTAGAACCCTTTGCCGGTGGATTTGGTATTGGAATTGGTCTTCTGTGTGACGAAGTGGTGAATGCGGTTGTTATCAATGACATTGATTCACATATCTATCATTTTTGGGATGCTGTTTTGAACCAGACTGATGAGCTAATTACGCTAATCGAAAACACGGAAGTAACGATTGACGAACGTGCAATTCAAAAGGCCGCCTATGAAGATCCAAGCACTGATGCCTTACATGATGGATTTGCAACTTTGTATCTTAACCGAGTGAATTATTCCGGGGTTATCAAAGGTGGACCAATTGGCGGAGTGAAACAGCAGAGTAAATATAAAATCGATTGCAGATTTAATAAACCTGACATTATTGAGCGTATTCGTTGCGTAGCAAGATTTAGAGATAGAATTACGTTATATAACTGTGATGCAAGCGAATTAATTATTCGCCATGTTCCTCAAATGGACGGGCAGGTTTTCTTAAATATTGACCCTCCATATGTAATTAAAGGGAGCCTGCTTTATACAAACTATTTTGAGGAACAAGATCATAGAAATCTTGCTAATGTAATTGTTGGGCACTTGACTAATGTGCCATGGATCATCACATATGACGATGCAGAACTAATCCGAGAAATTTATGCTGGATATCTAATTCAGGAATACAATATCCAGCACAATGTTGGAACTAAAGCAAAAAACACAGAACTTGTAGTATCCAACATACATCCGACAAGTTTTGTTTGGTAACTTGATACTGTCCTGTTTTGCCCCATGTGCTTTATCAAAATAATAGAAAGTGAGGTAATGGCATAATGTTTGATGTAGAGCAAATGTTAGCGGAATATCATTCTCTTGCTATCAACGTTGAAAACAACTTGAAGTCTATGTTAAGCCTGGTAACAGAAGGCCGTGTTCCGTCTCAAGAAAGCATATCAACACTTAACATTGCGCTTGACGATCTGTCAAAAAAATACATGAGCATCAAAGATATTGCAGACGGTATTGATGCTGATCAAGCTACAAAAATCGTAGATGGCACAGTGTTTGAGTATGCACAGCTAATTGAGAAGTGTCACAATTTGCAAATTAAAGAACGTCTTGCTGAAATTGAGGCACAAATGCGACGTTTTATTTCTGTAAAATCGTTGGTTGAAAAATATGGCAACGCACTTCTTCCTTTCCAGAAAGAGGCAGAGAATTTACTAAAAGAACTTGGACAAATTTCAACCGGAGATATTCCGGAAACCATCCTTCAAGTCGCTGCAAATCAAACACTATTTCTACATGCCGTAGAACGTGATGATTTTGACGATACAGAAGACGAAGAACTCCTTGACAGTCTGGACGACATTTTTACTCCAGTTATTACACGAGGCCTTATTCGCAAGAAATACTATATTTCAGAGGAGCATGTTAGTAGTGTAAGCACAGCTGAAACTGAGTTGGAAGATTGTTGCTCTCACATTGGTGGCGTATCGAGTGTCAACACGGGAGATGTTATTTCGCCTGCCGTAGACCGCCCTGAGATTGTTGCAGAAAAACCTACTGAGGATGAAACTGAAATCTTTGAACAACCTACAGCGGACAACGGCCATGCTGTAGATGGTATTACTGCAGAGAATCCAGAAAAGAATAATGTTGCAGCTGTAATGGTGACGGCGACTAACCGGATTAAAGAAAAACCTGCAAATGCATCTGCATTCAAGAATGAAATAGGCAAGCTCGGCAAAGCGGCATATAGCATTCTTCCGCTATTTACAAATTTGGGTGCACTGCTGGATGCCCAGGTGTTCGCGTTTGGACGATATCTGGAATGCTTTAAGCCTAACGAGACAAAGGCTGTTGAATTGACGTTATCTCAGCTTGCAGCTAAGAACATTCTCGCAGAATATGATTTTCAGAGTTCTGGAAACAAGGTGTATTGCCTCACAACGTACGGCTTTAGTTGCATGCAAAAAAATAGCATTGCATCTTCGAAAACCATGTGGGGCTTGTCCCTTGGAAAAGTTAAGCTGTGTGGTAAAACGGAGATGGAGTTTGAGCCTTTGGAGCTGGCCGTTTCTAATAACGCCGACTTATTGGTATATCTTGCGTGGTGTAAGAACAATTATGAAGCTCAGGTGTTCCGCAAAATTAGATCAGCAATCCTATGGCGTGATACATATTATGAGGTAGCGCTAAATTGGAATGAAGATACATACACATGCGTACTGCAGCACTCGTTTGACAATTTGCTTGAAGGGAAAAGCTACATTGTAATTATGGACGAGGATGAGACTATCCCTACAGGAATGGTTTGTCCAAACGATTGTGTCGTATTCTACCTTAAGAGTAATACCATGAGTATGTGGAGCAGCGAATATGTACCGACTTTTGATGAAAAATTGCCTCAGGGAGAAGTCAACATTGAAAATCCTATAGGATGCGTTGAGAGAGCACTTCCTGAGGATGCAGATGTAAAGGGTTCTCATCCACTCGAGAAAGTAAAGCCTGTAAAAGCAGACTCTGCCACTCACGCTACGATTGAAGGCGATTTTGAAATTGAGGATATCCCTTTACCTCAAACTAAAATGATTTTTAGTTTGAGCGAAGTGAGTGAGCATGGCTTCATTGATACGCTGTCGTCTGTTGAGTTTGCGCAGAAGTTGCTGGATAACGGAATAACGCCTGACCATTACTACATTTTTACAGTCCTAATAGACAGATTAATACAGGAGAATAAGAGCTATCGGCAGGATGACATGGTTGAGGATAGTCTTGCAAAGGCGATTGTTCTTGCAAAAGCGTTATCACTTTATGATGAGGCATATAGTGCCTATTATCATCAGTTGCTGATGGCAATTGATTCACCCATACAAGCACATCAATATAATGGTGATATCATATTTTCGCTTTTCGAGTCATATGAGCCCGGATTTGAGCCCAGGCCGGTTCTAAAGCTTATGACTCTGTTAAGGGCAATGTTTGCTCCCGAAGCAGCATATGATTACGCATTGACCTCCTATGCAAAATCAATGTTCGAGAGCTATGATATTGAATTTGAGGGACTGGATGCACTCAAACAGTTATATAATTTGTTCCTCAAAATTTCTGAATATTCACCCAATGGCTTTTCTGTTCCTGTCTTGCGCAATTTTAGCAATAAAACCGCTGAACAGAATCTGCTCAAGCAAATCAGAAACAATGCGCATCAGGCGATTGCAGAACCGATTGTCAAAAGCGGCCTGAAATGCATGACTCCTATGCTCCGAAACTGCTTCGGTACGAATAGTTCTCTTCGATATTGCATGGAGATCATTGCATCTAACCGTCGGGAAGACAGAGAATATGTTGAGGTTATATATAGCGACTATTGTATAACCAGCGATGGAAAGACTGTCATATCCGCCGACAAAATTGATGCTTTCTTTGCCGAACAATGGAAAAATGCCATTGATGAAATTCATGGGCCGCGAGATTTGAATGCTGCCCAAAAAGCAAAAGTAATTGAGCATGTTCGTAAACGACTGGTTCTGATGGAGCGGTGGCTTCAGATAACAGATAGTACAAGCGGAGATTCAGTAAGTTCGGGTAAACTTATGTCCTTGCGGCGTGACATACTTCAGGAAATCAAACATCTCCTTCCCGTCGTAAAATCGAATTATGCATCTTATGAATGCGCAATTATTCAAACCGCATTGAAGCGGATAAGTGAAAAACTTGCGGGTCAACTTTTGGAACGCACAGATGAATTTGCCGAGTTCTTGAGGACTGGTGTTTTTTGTGTTGACGAGGACTATATTCCTTTTGTTGATGATTTGTTTTCTTCGTATCGATATTACGAACCCTGGCGCAACGCACTCCGACATGTTGCCACGCCTGTTGTCGGCTTGAAGCATGTTCTCCAGCAAATTTCTAATCCCGAGAACTCAGAGTTGTACGATAACGTGGGACAGGCTATCTCAATTTGTCAGTACTTAGATGATGTAAATATCAATGAAAGACAATATAGCGAAGATGTGGACTCAGCAAGAGCTGCCGCAAAAAATGAGGTCAAGCAATTTAGAGATGAACTTGAATTGGCATTTGCATATGGCAGAATCTCTGAAGCGGAGAAGGAAGATATTTCTGAGGGCATTGAACTTGCATATGAAAAATTTGATGAGTTCAAAAATTATGGCTGTCTCCGTACATTTCTTGATGCTCTGCGTCGTGTGATGAACGACACCGCTGCTGCTATTTTTGATGGGTTAAAACAGGATATTGAAGAACGCCTGAAAACCACTACCTCCGAGAAGCTGCGGGAAGTTCTTGAAAATGCACTTACCAAATTGAATGAACCTGAACGCAACTTTGTTGTTGCGGAAGAATACATCAATCGATACGACGCAGGTAATTCTGATGACATGGAGTTAGCTGAATCTGTGGACAATAATGCGTTCTTGCGCTTTGTTAATTCTGCGTTTGATGAACTTTACGACTATTGCCAAAAAAATTATAACGGTGCCCTTAGAGGTTTTGGCTGTGACTATATCGAAGGCAAGCTGAGGAAACAGAAAGTTTCTGCTCAGTATGTCGATAGTAGTCGAGCCCTCCTTAGGAGTATGCCTAATCGTCCCGAAGAGGCAAAGCCTAACAATATCCTAAATATGCTGAGGGAGCTTGGTTTTGATGCAACAGGCGCTCGAGTCGTTCATAGTACGGCAGTTGGTAGTTCTTTTGTGCATCTTTCTGTCGATGTGAATCCCGATGCAAAAGATAAGGCGGAGTATGCGCATCCTGTGGATATCATGGGCACTAAGCTTAAATCACCTGTTGATGTAATCTGTCTGTTCGGACGGATGCAAGCAAATGATATTGTCAACAAGGTGTGCAGTCTTGAACTAAAGAGAACCGCAATTGTGTTCCTTAATGGTGCGCTGGACATTCAAAGCCGACGTCAAATCGCTGAACGTTTTCATCGCGAAAAAAGCGGACAGAATCCGTTTTTGTTAGTTGATTGGGTGCTATTGCTGCATTTAGCCCTTCATCAAAAGACAGAAAGACTCCCCGTGTTGCTCAGTTGCTCTCTCCCGTACACTTCATCTTTCCAGCCATTTGTTCTTAATGGATCTGTTCCTGATGAGATGTTCATCGGACGAAAGAAAGAGCTCAATCAGATTCTTGATCCTAACGGTCCTGTAATTGTATATGGGGGACGACAGCTCGGCAAAACCGCTTTGTTAGAACGTGCGCTTAGTCGTGCATCTCATCCTCAGAATAAGGAGTACGCAATCCTTGTTAGGGCAGTTGGGTTTGACACCGAAGAAATGCTTGTTTCTGAGATTGTTCGGGAACTTAACTTGGCCGGAATTCCGATTTCGAACGTGCACTCCACGAGAGAACTTTGCCAGGAGCTGCGTATTAGTTACAATGCAAAACAGTGGGCTAAACTCCTTGTGCTGATTGACGAATCAGACGCGATGCTGGCTGCTTTTAGTAAAAGCAATCCAGCTTATAAGCCTGTTTTTGCCTTTGCGAATCTTGTCCGAGAAACAGGAAAAGATTTCAAGTTCGTATTTGCTGGTTTGCATAATGTTTGTCGTGCAGCAACTGATCCAAACTCTGTCTTTGGACAGTTTGGCGAACCCCTGTGCATCAAACCGCTCAGGGCTTCGGATGCGCATGAACTCCTTGCCAAACCTCTGCGTTATATGGGGTTTGCTATCGATGCAGCACATTTGGAACATATTTTGGTCAACACAAGTTTCTATCCTGGAATTGTCCATTATGTTGGCTATAGCTTGGTTGAAAATCTTTCTACTAGATATGCTGACTACTATCAAGCATCCAGAGGTAATCCTCCATACGATTTAACTGACAGACAGCTTGGTGCCATCATGAGCGGAGATGCATTGAACGAAAAAATAAATGAGCGAATCCGCTGGACATTGCAGGTCGATTCGCGTTACTTTATGCTCGCCCGCTGCGTTACATATCTCTATTATGATAATCCCGAAGATAATAAAACTGGTCACTCGGTGGATTCGATTTGCGAGTACGCATATCTTTTGGAAATCAGTTGTTTAGAGGAGCTTAATCGCCAAGAATATGTGTCCCTTCTCAATGAAATGGTTGAAATGGGAATATTGGTTATGCCTTCTGTTGACCACTATCGCTTGCGTCAGCGTAGATTTATGGAAGCTATCGGAAGTTCTCGGGAAAAGATTGAAAGCGATATTCGCATAGCGGAGGGCGAGAGAAATGCTTGAAGATTGCGCTAAATTGTGGTGGGACGATATTACAGGTCCAGCTACATATGTTCGGATGATTGTGGACAATCTTGCGGAAGCCAAATCAGTTATTCTGATTGTGCCAGAGGATATCCCCTGGCACAATCAGATGTACAGTTCAACGTCTCAAGCTATGCGTGAATACGACCCGGATTTGCTTATTGAATTCATTGATTGTCAAGTTGAGAAATTTTCTGATAGTACCGGAAAAACGAACATTCCATTTTACTTGCTTAATCGCTATGCATATCCAGACGTAAAAAATGGCTATCGACAATCTTCTGGTCAGTCTGTACAACAATACTTAGTGAGCAAAAAGGTTCTGCTCAATCGGATAATTTGGGTGACAAATGCTTCGGCAGAGCAAGCATCAGAATGGATTCAGTTCTGTAGAGAATATCGCGCAAAAAAACAGTATGATGGGTTGTTTGTGATAGAGACAACGGAAAGCGTATTTAATCATGGGGTGCGCGCGGGCAGCAACATGTTAAATTACAATGAATTTACAACATACTATGATACGCTGCTGTTTAATAACATAGTTTGCTCAAAACAAACTGGATCTATGGAATGGTTACAGTACAAAGCTACGGCCTTGGCATTAATTTGTAACCATGATGCAGAACTCTCAGGGTATATGTTGAATGTGTGCGATTTTAAGGCTCAATCACCAATTGATGCACTGCGCAATATGATTGATGATTCGCTCTACGCCCAACGATATGGTGTGTCGAAATTAAGCAAAGAACATCCGATATCTATGATTTTTGCGAATGAGATAAATCCTCTTAATCATGCCTTATGGAAAGCACAATTGCAGGTGATCTTTCCTATGATTGAAGCGGAACGGATCCAAATTATCGAGCGGTACCGAGATGAGATTGAGGAAGCCGTAAAAACAGAATATTTCGACTTTAATCGCTATATCAACCGATATGTAACCCAATATGGTGAGCGTTTGGAAAGTGCATTCGATGCCGAAGTTGGAACATTGTACAGAATGAATCACCTGAGACGTGCTTCAGATACGTCTTTGTATTTATTCTTTCTTCCTAACGAGGATGACCGTGCTCGTTTAGCGCTGCTTCATGATATGAGAAATTCTATTGCACATGTTGAACCATGCTCCGTTGAATTGGTGAATCAGTTTTTTTCGCAATATCCTTACAAATGGTAGTTAACGCATCACTCTACAGTAAGCGTAAAAACAGTCGGCGACTTGTCAGGGAAGAATGCCTCTGCCAAACTATAAGAGTCTGAAATAGTACAAGGTAGTACCAGAGAGTATTCAAGACTCTGAGATAGTGAGGTGCAGGCATGGAACAAATGGACAGTTTACAGAGAGCCAATCAACAACACCGGTTGGTGGAATGGAGCCGACGTGTGGAAGCCTGCCGGAACAGCGGGCTGTCGGTAGGTCAATGGTGCCGGGAAAATGGGATAGCGGTATCTACCTATTTCTCCTGGCAGAAGAAGGTGTTTCAGGCCCTGAAAGAAGTCCGGGAAGTGACCTTCGCAGAGGTGCCAATCATGGAGCATTCCCAGCTCTCCGGGCATATCGTAGCCGCTATGGAGGTGAGCGGTGTGCGGATCCAAGTCTATGAGGGAGCGGATGGGGCCACACTGCATGCAATTCTCCAGGCAGCCAAGTCATGCTGAACGATTTCAACTGCAGCTGCCCGGTATACATCGCCTGCGGATATACAGACCTGCGGCGAGGCATTGATGGGCTGGCCAATCTGGTAAAAACCCAGTTCCGGATGGACCCGTTTCAGCGGGCGTTGTTTCTGTTCTGCGGAAGACGGCGGGACCGGATTAAGGCGCTGTACTGGGAGGGAGACGGCTTTCTGCTGCTGTATAAGCGTCTGGAGAGCGGCAGTTTTCAATGGCCCCGGAGCACGGAGGAAGT
>OESA01000038.1_pt1 | contig 72937 bp, 69 predicted proteins | sample 1540101 | NCBI WGS metagenome assembly OESA01 (sample SAMEA3891891, study PRJEB23780) | metagenome | biome: terrestrial biome; feature: animal house; material: Caecal content | place: Italy | collected 2015-05-05 | reverse complement strand
AAGATGAAGGTAAAGAGGGCGTCATACCCCACCTGGGAGATGAGGGAGAGGGTTTCTTCAAACTCCTCCTCCGTCTCTCCGGGGAAGCCCACAATCACATCGGAGGTGAGGACCAAATCCGGCATGACGCTTTTGGCGTAACGCACCAGCTCCAGATACTGCTCCCGGTCATAGTGGCGGTTCATAGCCTTCAGCACCCGGCTGGAGCCGGACTGGAAGGGAAGATGGAGCTGCTTGGCGATTTTGGGATAAGCCGCCATGGTGTCAAAGAGCTTTTTTCCCGCATCTCTTGGATGGCTGGTCATAAAGCGGATGAGAAAATCCCCGGGAATCTGGGCAATCTGGGCCAGCAAATCGGAAAAATCCATGCCGCAGTCCAGATCCTTACCGTAGGAGTTCACATTCTGACCCAGCAGGGTAATCTCCTTGGTGCCTCCGGCAATCAGCTCCCGGCACTCCTGCAGAATATCCTCCGGCTTTCGGCTCCGCTCCCGGCCCCGGACATAGGGGACAATGCAGTAGGTGCAGAAGTTGTTGCAGCCGTACATGATGGAGACCCAGGCCTTCAGGGTGTCGTCCCGCAGCTGGGGAAGTCCCTCCGCAATGGAGCCCGCCTCATCCTGGGTATAGAAGGTGCGCTTGCCGGTGGTGAGCACCTGATACAGCAGCTGGGGAAACTGCCACAGATGATGGGTGGAAAAGACACCGTTTACATGGGGATAGCTTTTGCGAATCCGCTCCACTACCTGCTCCTGCCCTGCCATGCAGCCGCAGAGAAAAATCTTCTGCTCCGGGTGGCGGCGCTTGGTGTGGGTCAGCGCCCCAAGATTGCCGAACACCCGCTGCTCTGCGTGTTCCCGGATGGCGCAGGTGTTCATCACCACCACATCCGCTCCCTCGGCAGAGTCCTGTATGGCGTAGCCGCTTTCGCTGAGCAGTCCCCGGATCTGCTGGGAATCTGCTTCATTCTGCTGGCAGCCGTAGGTCTCCACATAGGCGGTGGGAATCCGGTTTTTGTCCAGCCAGTACTGGCGGATTTTATGACAAAAGGCAAACTGCTGCTGCAGCTGCTCCTGAGAAATCACTGTGGTTTTGGTATTCATGGAAAAACTCCTTTTGGGATACTTACTCAATTATAAATAATAGCATTTTCCGTGGTTTTTTGCAAGGTCTGGCAGGGGAGGAGGAAAGGGAAATTTTCTGTGAACAGCCCGGTTGTGCCTTGCGTTTCCGGGAGAATCGTGGTAAGATGAATAAAATTCTGCCCCTGTTGCGGGAGAAAGAGGTTTGTATGAATTGTAAGCATTGCGGTGCAGAGCTTAAGGAGGAAGAACAGCTCTGCCCTGTCTGCGGAAAATCCCAGACGGAAGAAGTAACCCAGCCGGAAACGGAAGCACCGGCTCCTGAGGAGACCCAGGAGCAGCCGGAAGAGACCTCCTCCAAGCCTTCCGTGAAGCCCGGTGCCAAGCCCTGGCAGATTGTGATTCTAACTCTTGTGTGTGTGGCACTGCTGGCAGGTCTGGCATTTATGATTATCCGGGCGGTGAATGAGGCCCAGAAGCCGGCTGAGGAAGGTACCGAAACCACAGAAGCTACCCTGGAGTCCCAGCCCAGCACCCTGGGAAGCTCTGTCCGGGGGGATTATACCGTATCTGATGAGGAAGCTGCTGCCATGACCGATACGGTGGTGGCCCGGGTGGGAGATCTGGAGCTGACCAATGCAGAGCTTCAGGTTTTCTACTGGATGGGCGTGTATGATTTCCTGGAGAACAACAGTGCCTACCTGGCCTATTACGGCCTGGACCTGACCAAGCCTTTGGGTGAGCAGGTGCAGAATCCCCAGACCGGGGACACCTGGGAGCAGTCCCTGCTGGAGTATGCCCTTCAGACCTGGCACCGGTATGCAGCCCTGTACCAGATGGGCATGGCAGAGAGCTTTGTCATCAGCGAGGACACCCAGAAGATGCTGGACAGCCTGGCAGAGAATATGGAGGAGCTGGCAAAGGAAAATGACTATGAAAACGCCCAGGCGCTGATTGCGGCGGACATGGGTGCCGGCGCCAATATGGAAGGGTACGAGGCATACCAGTTTATCAACTGCTATGCCCTGGAGTACTTCCAGAAGCTCTATGAGGGGCTGAACCCCACCGACGAGGAGATTGAGGCCTTCTTTACGGAAAACGAAGCCACCTTTGCGGAAAGCGACATCACCAAGGAGAGCGGCTACACCGTGGACGTACGGCACATCCTGATCATTCCCGAGGGCGGCACCAAGAGCGAGGATGGCAAGACCACCACCTATTCCCAGGAGGAATGGGATGCATGTAAGGCAGAGGCTCAGAAGATTCTGGACGAGTGGCTGGCAGGAGAGGCTACGGAAGACTCCTTTGCCCTGTTGGCCGGGGAGTATTCGGAGGATCCGGGCTCCAAGTCCAAGGGCGGCCTCTATACCGGCGTGACCCAGGGCTACATGGTGGAGGAATTCAACGACTGGATTTTTGACGAGACCCGCAAGCCCGGAGATTACGGTCTGGTAAAGACCAGCATCGGCTACCATATTATGTACTTCTCCGGAAGCGAGGAGATCTGGTACACCCAGGCAAAGCAGGCACTGCTTTCTGAGCTGTCCACCAATCTTATCAATGACGCTCTGGAAGTGTATCCCATGGAAGTGGACTACCAGGCCATCGGACTGGGCTATGTAAAGCTGTCCTCTGACGAAGAATAATAAATCGGGTGTGTCCCAGATGGGGCACACCCGATTTTTAACCCATAAGGCCCCAAAGCCAGTACAAAAGGCCGTAAATCACGCTGGCGGTGGTGCCGTACACAATCACAGGCCCGGCGATGGTGAACATCTTTGCACCCACTCCCAGAATGTAGCCTTCCGTTTTGAATTCCACGGCGGCGGCGCTGACGGCGTTGGCAAAGCCGGTGATGGGCACCAGGGTTCCGGCCCCGGCGTATTTTGCCAGGTTGTCGTACAGGCTCAGCCCGGTGAAAAGGGCAGAAAGGGCAACCAGGGTCATGGAAGCAGCGGTGGAGGCGTCGGTTTTCTCCAAACCCAGACTGCCGTAATAGTTCCACAGAATCTGCCCCAGCACGCAAATCAGACCGCCGATGACATAGGCGAACATGCAGTCCTTCACAATGGGCGACGGGGGTGCCATCTGGGAAATTCGTTTGCCGTATTCCTTTTGTGTCATAAAATCCCTCCCGCCACTATCTTTTCCCGCAATGGCTGCTTCATACAAAAAAAGTCCCATCTGCTTCGGCAGATGGGACTTTTTGCAATTAGCCTTCGAAATCGGCTTCCTCAGCAGCCACATCCTGGCTGTCTGCGGGAGCTTCGGTGTGAGCGCCGCACTGGCAGGTGCAACCCTCGTCGCAGTCGCACTCATCGCCGCAGTCGCAATCGTAATCACAGTCGTCGTAATCCTCGTCGCAATCGCAGGCGCACAGCTCGCAGCAGCCCAGAACCTTCTTGGCCCAGGCTACAATCTTGTCACCGTAGGTGGCAATGACATACACAGCGCCGGCGATGGCAGCCAGGGCAGTGAGAACCTTCCAGAATGTTTTCATAACAGCATCCCTCCATGGTTAAAAGTGGTACCGTTAGTATATCCAAAAAACGCGAAAAAAGCAATAGAAAAATTAAAGATATCCATACATTCCCCGGACACTTACCTCTCCGGAATTGACGGTGCGCTGGGAGCCGTCGGGAAAACTTACAATCAGCCCCCCGTCCTCGTCCAGATCCAGGGCATAGCCGGGGATACATTCCTCCCCCCGGAGCAGCTGCACCGGCTGGTGAAGGGTTACGCAAAGATTCTTATATCCTTCCATAATGGCTTTTTTCCGGGGCAGAAGCTCCTGGTTCATCCGGGTGAGGGACAGGGCCATGGCAGCTGCCAGCCGGGGCAATGACACTTCCTGGCCGGTAACCTGCAGCAGCGAGGTAGCCTTTTCCCGCAGCTCCGGGGGGAAGTCCTGGGGCGTCTGACCGCAGTTGACACCCACCCCGACAATGGCGTATTCCACCAGTCCGGTGGCGGTGCTGACGGACATCTCTGTCAGGATGCCCCCCAGCTTCTGCTTTCCTGCAATCAGATCGTTGATCCACTTGACCTTCGGCAAAAAGCCTGTGGCGGCTTCCACGCCCTGGCAGCTGTAAAGACCGGCAGCACAGGTCAGATGCATCAGCTGCTCCGGCTTTACCCCGGGGCGCATGAGCAGGGAGATGTATACCCCCATCCCGGCAGGGGACTGAAAGCTCCGCCCCATCCGTCCCCGGCCACCGGTCTGATGGATGGAGATAATCAAGGTGCCGTCCGGAGCACCGGCGGCAGCCAGCCGTTTGGCCTCGTTGTTGGTGGAGTCCAGAGAGTCAAACCAGTGGATTTTCTCTTCCCAGTCCCCCTGGGGAAGATAGGTAAGAATTTCGTCTTTCATAGCTTAGTCAATGTCCCGCAGCACCTGCTCCGGAGGGGTATCCAGCACCTCGGGATGGAGCATCAGCCGCTTGTAGTACTTAAAGAATGCAGCATAGTAAAACCCGTCCACAATCCGCTCATCCAGGGTAAACTTGCAGTCCAAATATTTACGCTGGACAATGGAGCCATCCTCCTGCACCTCCAGAGAACGGCGCTTGCAGCCGAAGGAGGTAAAGACGGGAACGTTGCCGAAATCGTACAGATGGTGATAAATGGGAGGAATGCCCAGTGAACCCATGGAGGTGAAGAACACGGAGCCGTGGAAGGGGCTGACCTCCAGCAGGAACCGGGGGAGCAGTCCGAAATAGTCCAGGGTTTTCAGAATCCACACGGTGAATTTCAGAAATACCCCGGGAATCAGGGTAAAAGCGGCAGCGGTGTTGTCCAGGGTGGAGTCCAGCGGGGTGTTTTTCACAATCTCCACCTGCTCATTGATTTTCCGATACACCTCTTCGGCGGTGTCCGTGGGGGTCAGATGTACCTTGATGACCGTCTCCGGGGAGTCGGTGGTCATGTCCTTTTTCACGGTCATGCAAAATTGCAGATCCGTGCCATGGGTGTAGATTTTCTGACCGGAGATGAACCGGTTGATTTTGGGGTACTTGGCAACGCTGTGGCAGTAGGCCGCCAGCAGCACATGGATCAGTCCGAAGCTTACAAGACCCTCTTTCCGCTTCTGCCGGATGTACCGCTCCACATTGGTGATTTCAAAGGCGGTTTCAAACTTGTTGTCCGACTCGTTCCGATTCACCATGATGTAAGGAACAATCTGGTTCAGAGGCGGCTCGGTGCGGATGCGCCGTCCGTCGGAGCGGTCGCCCCAGGTGGGATGCCACTGCCCCACAGGATGGGGCTTGGCTGCAAAGATGATGAGCAGCAGGCCCAGGGTCATCAGGGCGTCCGGCAGCATGGCCTTGTAATTTCCCAGGAAATCATAGGAGAGGGCACCGGTGAGCAGTCCGCCGTATTCCATAGCCAGCAGGGCGCTGCGGTGCAAATAGGCAATGGCACCGATGGGAATCAGCAGAACGGGAATCAGCAGCCACATGAAATTGGTCTTTTCCGAGGTGATTTGGGTATATGTGACAGCCACGAAAATCAGGGTGATGGCATACAGAATGGTAATCATGGTGTCCATGTACTGAAAATCCACCGCTTCAAAGACGAAGAAGAAGTAAATGGCAATCAGCCACACGGGAATGGCAGTCTTGTAAAAAAACTCCTTCCCGATTTCCAGGACCATCAGGGCAAACAGCACACAGGCAAATACCGGCAGAACGATTTGGCTCCACACATCGGCTCCTTTCGTACCGACGATCAGAATGCGGGCCACAGCCGAACCTATCATGCAAAGCGCAGACAGCCAGGTCAGCACATTTTTATTGCTGACGAACAGTGTGATTTTTCTATCCATGGCCCTCATTATAGCAAAAAGATTTTACCTGTCAACAAAAAACCGTCTGTCCCGGGGAGGGCAGACGGTGTATTTCAGGAAAGTGCGTGTTTCACAGCGGCAATAAAGCGGGGGTCGGTGCCGCAGCAGCCACCCAGGATGGAAGCCCCCATCTGGCGGCAGTCTGCCAGGATTCCGGCAAATTCCTCCGGCTCCATGGGGTAGTGGGGCAGGTTGTCCGGCCCGATGACCGGGATACCGGCGTTGGGCTTGCAGAGAATGGGACCTTTGAGCCGCCGCCGGAGCTTGCTCACCAGTCCGGCGGTGAATAGATCTGCCGCCACGCAGTTAAAGCCCACCGCAGCAGCACCGGCGTCTTCCAGCTCGGAGAGGACTTTGGAAGCATCCATGCCGGAAAAGAGTGCGCCGTCGGGCTGCATGGTAAAGGAGTACATCACGGTGCCAACCCCTTCCAGCTCTGCGGCGGTGAGAATGGCCTCTGCCTCCAGGGGGTACATGAGGGTCTCTGCCGCCAGAAGATCCACTCCTCCGTCCACCAGTCCCCGGATCTGACGGCTGTAGTTTTCCACCAGCAGGTCAAAATTCTCCGGGTCAAAGCTGTCGGTAAAGGTGGCCAAGGTGGTAAGATTTCCGGCTACCAGACAGCCGGGGGCTGCAGAGCGGGTCAGCTGCACCAGCCGGGCATTGACTTCTTCCGTCCGGTCTGCCAGATTTTCCCGTTCCAGGGCAATGGGCTGGGCCTGAAAGGTGGGGGCGTAAAGCACCCGGCTTCCGGCTTCGGCATATTGCCGCTGCAGGTCGGTGAGGGCCTGGGGATTGTCCAGAATCCACTGCTCGGTGCAGCAACCTCTGGGCATTCCGGCCTTTTGCAGGTTGGAGCCGGTGGCACCGTCCAGGAGCAATGGGCCTTCTGCCAACAGCTGATGAAATTCCTCTTTTGTAAGCATGCGTTACCTTCCTTGGGGATTATTGAATGTGGGTGTGGTTGTTGATGTGGTCCTCGCAGTAGCAGTAGTAGCCGTTGCACTTGGAGCAGTAGCGGAACTCCAGCTCCGGATTGGAAACATCGGTGCGGCCGCAGACGGTGCAGCGGTGATGGTAGGGAGCCTGGGTCTGGGCTTTCTGCCCGGAGTGGAAGGGGATGGGACCGGTTTTGGGCTGGGGCTTATGGAAGCCGCCGGTCCGCCGGGCCTTTACCCGCCAGGACAGGGGGATAAGATTGGCAACATCCTTGCCGAAGAACAAGAAGTAGTTGGCAAGGGCAATCAGCGGGAACAAATTGTGGGGGAAGCAGAATACAGGGTAAGACAGGTTCCACACATTAAAAAGAATCAGTCCCAGATAAATAAGGGCAAAAATCCAGGCCTTCACCGGGATGATAAAGAAGAACAGGAAGTGGGTATCCGGGTACAATGTGGAAAAGGCAATCAGCAGGCTCAGATTCAGCCAGGTGACCATGCCTGTGTAGTATGTGTCGGCGGGGAACAGCACCGGCACTCCGTCGCTCCAGAACAGCATAAAGGAGGGAGATGCGAAAATCATGGCGAAAACATCCATGAGGATAATGCCGGTGAAATAAAACAGGTTAAACCGGAAGGTACCCCACCGGGCTTCCACCGCTCGTCCCAGGGAATAGTAGCAATATAGACTAATCAGGGCCAGCACAAAGTTGCCGCTGGTGCCGGTGAACACATAGGAGAAAAGCCGCCACACCTGCCCCTGTAAAATGAGGCTCCGGTTAAACTCCAGCACCGAATATAAGGTGCTGGACTGGGTGAACTGACTGATAAGATACACAATGGCGCTTCCCACGGTCACATACAGCATGAGATTGGGGATGCCTTTTCGCTGGTTGCGAAGGCAAAACCGCTCGAAGCGGCTGCGAAGATTTTTCAAAGCCATCAGCTCCTACAAGATAATGGGTATATCATATCAGCTTTCCCAGAAAATGTCTATGAAAGTTTTATGAATTTTTCCATGGGAAAAGGGAAAAAGGGGTTGACAAATGGAGAAAAAACGGTAAAATATATGGGAACTGCATACAAGCCTTATCAAGAGTGGTGGAGGGAACGGCCCGATGAAACCCGGCAACCTGTTAATTCAAGGTGCCAAATCCGGCGGCAAACGAAAGATGAGGATTCGATAGAGCGCACATCGAATCTTCGGTGTGCGGATTTTTTATGTTTTTCGGGGGAAACCCCAGCGCCAGAAAGGAATAGATATGGAAAAAAGACTTTTTACCTCTGAATGTGTTACCTGCGGCCACCCGGACAAGGTGGCAGACGCTATCTCCGATGCCATCCTGGATGCCTGCCTGGCCCAGGACCCCAACGCCCGGGTAGCCTGCGAAACCATGGTCACCACCAACTTCTGCCTCATCTGCGGCGAGATTACCACCTCTGCCCAGGTGGATTATCCTGCCGTTGCCCGGCAGGTGATCCGGGAAATCGGCTATGTGTACCCGGAGTGCGGCTTTGACGCCGACACCGTGGAAATCCAGTGCCGGATTCACACCCAGTCCGCCGACATCGCCCTGGGCACCAATGACCAGGTAGGCGGCGCCGGAGACCAGGGCATGATGTTCGGCGGTGCCTGCACCCAGACCAAGGAGCTGATGCCCCTGCCTGCCGCCATGGCCCGGGCCCTGGCCAACCGGCTGACTGCCTGCATCCGCAGCAACGACCTGCTCCGTCCCGACGGCAAGACCCAGGTGACGGCGGAGTACGACGAGAATAACCAGGTGGTGGGTATCGAGGCCGTGGTAGTGTCCGTGATGCACAGCGCCGATTTTGAAATCCAGGAGCTGCGGAAGTACATCCGGGAGGGCGTCATCGCCCCGGTGCTGGAGCAGTACGGCTTCTCCCTGGAGCAGGTGCCCCACATCCACATCAACCCCACCGGCAACTTCGTCATCGGCGGCCCGGACGGAGACACGGGCCTGACCGGCAGAAAGATCATTGTGGATACCTACGGCGGCTACTTCTCCCACGGCGGCGGCGCCTTCTCCGGCAAGGACCCCACCAAGGTGGACAGAAGCGGCGCATACCTGGCCCGGTACATGGCAAAGAACCTGGTGGCAGCCGGTCTTGCCGCCCAGGTGCAGGTGCAGCTGGCCTACGCCATCGGTGTGGCGGAGCCGGTTTCCGTCCGGGTGGACAGCTTCGGCACCGGCGTAATTTCCGACGAGGCTATGACGGAGCTGCTGCGCAAGACCTGCGACATGACCCCTGGCGGCATCATCCGCAAGCTGAACCTCCGCCGCCCCATCTACAAGGACACGGCCATGACCGGCCACTTCGGTGTGGAGAACCGCCCCTGGGAGGCCACCGACCTGGCGGACCAGCTGAAGGAACTGGCAAAATCTCTGTAATCGGAGGAAAAAACATGGATATTGCAGATTGGCTGGGCATTAAAAGCCGGGAACAGGAGGAACGGGAGTTTCAGGCCTTTTCGGAAAACTCCTTCCCCTACGGGCAGCCCCAGCGGGACAAGGTTGAAGCACTTTTAAGCCAGTTGTTTCCCAAGGAGAAGAAGCAGTTTACCATGATGCTGTTCCTGCTGGGCAAGCAGTACTACCACGGCTACGGCCTGCGAAACGAGCAGGACTACCAAGGCTATACCCAGGAGGAGCGGCTGAACATTGCGGCCAAGAGCCTGAACCGTCAGCTCTTCGGCAAGCATAAAAAGAGCCTGACCATCTATCTTGCCCTGATTGCGGCGGATGCCCGGGTGGACGAGAACCTTCTGTACCCCACCGTTCAGGAGATTCTGGAACAGGCAAAAGAATACTAAAAAACCGGGGCAGCCCCTTTTGGGAGCTGCCCCATATTTTTATACCGGATGATGGACAATGCCCACAAACAGAGGTAGCCCGGGACGGTCACCGTCATTCTTCGGAAATAATTAAATCACAATGGAATTTCCTGTTGCATTTATGGAATGACTATGATATAACTACCTAAATAAAAGTTTTCTTTGCGGGGGGATGTTTGCCCAACAACGCATTCTGAAAAAGGAAAGGAGAAAATTCTATGGATAAAGCAATTCTGGCGTTTTTATTGAGCGTTGGTTTTGGAATCTGGCTCTCATTTTTTAATCATGGGATGGGAGTGGTTATTGCAGTCAGTATTATCGGGGCATTTCTTATCTATCAGAATGAGTCGAAAAAATAAAAGGAGGGAGGGCTGGGGCCCCCCTCCTTTTTTGAAAGTGTAAACATTTTTGGTTTAGGCGCTGCTTTTGTCAGAGGTTATAATTCAAAAGCTACCAAGAAATGGTTTTCTGATTTCCACGCTCGTCGTAATTGGAACCTCCTGAGATAGAAAAACCTCCGTAAGATACAACATTTACGCTTATGCCAAAGTCCATTTTGGGGTGAACATAGTGGCCGTAAAGGATTGTGGAACCTGCAGCAGTGGTATTCTTAGGAGCGAGTTTAAATGTACCATAACCGTACAATTTTGTAGGCGTTATCCCATTATACCCTTTGAGATCAGCATACCAAGTTACGCCGGAGGAGCTTGCGTTAGCATAGCCATATTCAGAGGAGTGAATCTGACCAATATACGGACCAGATACGGCGCCAGTTGTTGCGTTTTCGATAAATCCATCGTACATGTCAACTTTGTAAAAGGAATTAGATACCATTTCAAATTTGCTACTGTCCCACGATACAGAAATGGGATCTTGCCAACGGAAGAATGGGAGTTTAAGCCAATTATAGTTGTATGATACTTTAATGTAATCGAGGGTTGCACCTGGAATCATCGGACTCCGGGAGTAAGTAAAGGTCAGAGAAAGATCAGAGGTAGGGATTTGTCCGCGGGGAGAGATATATGAGCCGTCTTCTTCAACATGTATGTCAATAAAGGAAGAAGTTGATTCATCGTAATATGTTATAACTGCTCCCATAAAGCCGACATTTTCGTCGTAAAGATCAAGTTTTGAGCTATAATCCATTGTATCAAGGACAATCTGCGGATATCCTCTTGTCAGTAGTTCGGAATTAATCGTTTCTTCGGAAACAGAATTGGATTCGGTAGCAAAGACTGGCATAGAAGCAGAAAGCAACAATGCAAATGACAGAATGAGAGATAGAAATTTTTTCATAAATTATTCTCCTTTATTCTTGTTATGGGTGAACTGCTGATGCTTCATTTCCTGCCCCACTGGAATCACCTCTTTCGTTTGGGATAATGCAAGAAATTTCTACTATAATTATAAACTATTTTGGTTAATATTGCAAGACCAAATAGTAAATCTGTGTGTGAGTAATTGCGGGTTTCAAAAAATGCGATAATAAGACGGATAAAATTTTTACAATTTGAGAAATGGGAATATAAAAAAATGTTAAGGTATGAAAAACTTCCACCCACTATTCTTAGTTGGTAAGGACTGAAAACCGGGGCAGCCTCAGCGGGACAAGGTTGGGGAGCTTCTGAGGGGGCTTTTATCCAAGGAGAAGAAGCAGTTTGCCATGATGCTGTTCCTGCTGGGCAAGCAGTACTACCACGGCTACGGCCTGCGAAACGAGCAGGACTACCAAGGCTATACCCAGGAGGAGCGGCTGAACATTGCGGCAAAGAGTCTGAACCGTCAGCTTACCGGCAAGCACAGAAAGAGCCTGACCACATACCTTGCCCTGATTGCGGCGGATGCCCAGGTGGACGAGAATCTTCTTTACCCCACTGCCCAGGAAATTCAGGAGCAGGCCCGGGCGTTGTAAGAGAAGTAATAAAACCCGGCAGGATGAGGGGAAAGCGCCCCAAATCCTGCCGGATTTTTATTTGCCACGCACCAGGGCCCTTGCCCATTGAAAATCCGCCTTCTTCACTACCCCCAGCAGGCACAAAAGGCAGAAAAAGATACCAAGAAACCCAAAAGCCCGCACCAGGGGACTGACCGCCAGAGCCGCCCCGGCCATGGAAGCGGCAGCGGCCAGCAAGGTCAAAAGCGGCTGGGTGGCAGATTGGGCATAGCCCGATACCCGCAACAGCCTTCTCAGGCTCAGACAGAAATTGATAAAATGGGTGACAAAAAAGCTGCAAAAATACCCGTGGAGGCCAAACCGGGGCAGCAGTACAAACAGCAGCCCCACATCCATGGCGGAGGTGAGGATGTTGTACCGGACACAGGCGGTTTGCTGCCCCAGGCCCTTGGTCATGGCGTCAATGAGGGAGTCGGCGTAGAGCATGGGAATCAACAGGGCAAAAGCCTTGAGGTAAGGCGCCGGGGCACCGGTGTGATAGATGGCTCCGCACAGACCGTCCGCCGTGAGAAAGATGATCCCGGCGCAGGCACAGCCATAGAGAAGCCCCACGTGCAGGCACCGCCCCACTAAGTAAGAAATCCGCTTCCGGCTTCCCACAGCGGCACACCGGGCAAGCTCCGGCACCAGAAGCTCCGACAGACCGAAAAGAATGGCAGCCGGGAACATCATAATGGGAAACACCATGCCGCACACCATGCCAAAGGCTGCCAGGGGACTTTGGGTGCCTTCGTACAGGGCCAGCCGCTTGGGAACCATGAGATTTTCCCCGGTGGAAATCCCCGCTTTCAGATCGTCCGCCGCCGCCAGAGGCAGGGCGATTTTCAGAAGCCTTCCGGCAATGGGAATCCGGGGCCCGGCGGCCGTCCGTTCCCGGAGCCTCAGAACCCACAGGCAGGCTAAGGTAAAGCAGCTGCCCAGACCTTGCCCCACCACCACGGCGATACAGGCCCGCAGGGGGTCGCTTCCGGCCCAGAGAGTCAGCAGGGAAAAAACCGTCCCCATAAAGGTCAGCTGCTCCGCCACCTCCACCGCCGCCAGGGTGCGAATCCGATTGGCGGCGGTAAAATACCCGGTCATGACACCGCACAGGCAGTTGATAGGCAGAAACATTGCAAAAATCCGAATCGCCGGGAAAATCTCCGGCTCACCAATCCAGCTTTCGGCAATTACCGGCGCAAAGCAGTAAAGTCCCATGCTCACCGTCACACTGAAAACCAGGCTGTAAAGGGTGCAGCCGGAGAGCACCCAGTGGACATTGTGCTTTCTGCCCTTTCCCAGCTCCTCGGCGGTGAGATACATGGCACTGGTGCGAACCCCGGCGGCCCCGGCAATCATGGCCAGCCCTCCTACAGAAAGGAGCAGGTGCAGAAGGCCAATTCCCTCCGGCCCGATTTTCCCGGAGAGATAGACCTGAAAAGAGGTGCTGATCAGCCGCAGCAGAAGATTCACTCCGGTGAGAAGCAGGGAGCTGTAAAAAATCCGTGATTTCAAAAAATCCCCCCTTGTCCTAAGTGTATTGGGACAAGGGGGAAATATGCTTTATGGGGCGTTGTGCTCCCGGCAGAACATTCCCAGGGGACATTCCTGGCACTTGGGAGAGCGGGCGGTGCAGATATCCCGGCCAAAAAGCACAATCCGGTGACAGAAGTCGCTGCTCTCCTCCGGGGGCAGAATCTTCCGCAGCTGCTGCTCCACCTTCTCCGGGTCTTTTCCCTGGGAAAGGCCCAGCCGTCCGCAAATCCTTATGCAGTGGGTATCGCACACCACACTGCCCGGCACCTGGTACAAATCCCCCAGCAGCAGATTGGCGGTTTTCCGCCCCACCCCGGGAAGCTTCAGAAGCTCCTCCATGGTGCCGGGAACCTTGCCGCCGTACTGGGCAAGGAGCATCTGGCAGGCACCTACAATATCCTTGGCCTTCTGGCGAAAGAAGCCGCAGGTTTTCACATATTCCTCCACCGCCTCCACAGGCGCCTGGGCCATAGCCTCCAGGGTAGGATAAGCGGCAAACAGCGCCGGGGTCACCAGATTCACCCGGGCGTCGGTGCACTGGGCAGAGAGCCGCACGGCAATCATCAGTTCATAGTCCTTTTCATAGTGCAGCGCACACACAGACTGGGGGTAGCGTTCTTTCAAAGCGGCAATAATGCCTGCAACCTTCTCGTTCATAAGCACCTCCTGATTTTTCTGCAATTTTATCACAAATTCCCGAAAAAAGAAAGGGGGCTGTCACAAAAGGGAGGGGGTGGGGATAAGATGATACAGTGTTCGGAAGGAGGATGGCTATGGAACGGAGATTGGATGACTTGCGGCCGGGAGACGCTGCCGTGGTCAAGGCCGTGAATACAAATACCCATTTACGCAGACGCCTGCAGGATTTTGGCTTTGTTCCGGGGACTCTCGTGACCTGCCGGTACCTGGGGCCGGGGAGAAAGGTTGCGGCGCTGGAATTCCGGGGCACGGTGCTTGCCCTGCGGATGGCGGATTTGCGTGACATCCGGGTGGTGTGCTGATGGGGCCGCTGATTACACGAAGGATTCAGGTGGCTTTTGTGGGCTGCCCCAATGTGGGGAAAAGCACCCTCTTCAATGCCCTCACCGGGATGCGCCAGCATACAGGCAACTGGCCGGGAAAGACCGTGGGCATGGCCCGGGGCCGTCATCGCCGGGGGAATACAGAGCTGGTGATTACGGACTTGCCGGGCACCTACAGCCTCCGGGGCGCCTCTCGGGACGAACAGGTGGCGGCCCGGTACATAGCCCGGGAGGACTGGGACTGTGTGGTGGTGGTCTGCGATGCCAGCTGCCTGGAGCGGAGCCTGATTCTTGCCCTGCAGGTGCTGGAAAAGGCAAAGCGGGCGGTGGTGTGCCTGAACCTGATGGATGAGGCAAAGCGCCGGGGCATCTGGGTAAACCATAGGAGCCTGTCCCGGCAGCTGGGGGTTCCGGTGGTGTGTACCGCCGGGGATGACCGTCAGGGACTGGAGGAACTGACGGAAGCTGTCTGTACCGCCGCCGCCCAGCCGGAAAGGGAACCCCTCCCCCGGTGGGAAAACCCGGTGTTTGCGGCGGAGGAGATGGCAAAGGACTGCGTAAAAAAGGACGGAAAGGACCACGACTTCTGGCGCAGAAAAATCGATCAGCTGCTGGTAAGCCGCCGCTTTGGAGGAGGGCTTTTGTGCCTTACCCTGTTTTTTATTGTGTGGCTGACGGTGTGGGGTGCCAATTACCCCTCGGAGCTGCTTCAAAAGGGCTTTAATGCCCTGTATGGGATTCTTCATGGCTGGCTCTCACCGGCCCCTGCCTGGTTTTCAGGACTCCTTCTGGATGGGGTGTATGCCACCTGTACCCGGGTGGCGGCGGTGATGCTGCCTCCTATGGCAATCTTTTTTCCCCTCTTTACCCTTTTGGAGGATGTGGGGTATCTTCCCAGAATGGCATTTCTTCTGGACCCGGCCATGGCTCGCTGCGGTGGCTGCGGCAAGCAGGCCCTGACGCTGTGTATGGGCCTTGGCTGCAATGCGGTGGGTGTCATGGGGTGCCGGATTATCGAGTCCCCCCGAGAGCGCACAGCGGCTATGCTGACCAACGCTTTTGTGCCCTGTAACGGCCGTTTTCCCACCCTGATTGTGTTGGGGAGCCTGTTCTTTTCCCAGGCCGGGGCAGCCTTGGCGGTAGCAGCTTGCGTGGCTTTGGGGGTGGTGGGAGCCATGGCGGTGTCGGGAGTGCTGAACAGGACTGTGCTTCGCGCCCAGCCCAGCAGCTTTCTCATGGAGATGCCGCCCTTCCGCCGCCCCCGGCTTGGCAAAATCCTGGTTCGCTCCCTGGCGGACCGTACCATATTCATAACGGGAAGAGCCATGAAGGTGGCAGCCCCGGCAGGAGCCCTCCTGTGGCTTTTGTCCTACACGGGCCTTCTTGCCACCATAGCCGGGTGGCTGGATCCCCTGGGGCTGATCCTGGGGATGAACGGCATCATCCTGCTGGGCTTTATCCTTGCTCTTCCTGCCAATGAACTGACCATTCCGGTGATTCTCATGGGACTGGGGGGCAGCACCTTGCAGGCGGTGGGGGAAATCAGTCCCCAGCTCCTGCTGAGCGCCGGATTTACCTGGCAGATGGCCCTTTGCACCATGGTGTTTACCCTGTACCACTGGCCCTGCGCCACCACCTTAATGACCATTTACCGGGAATCCGGCAGCATAAAGAAAACAGCGGCGGCAGGAATCCTGCCCACCGCTGTGGGGGTTACTCTATGTTTTCTTCTGAATCTTCTTCTGTGAGAACCTGAGCGGTAAGGGCGGAAATCTCATAGGCCGTCCGGGTGGTGGGACCGTCCTCCGTGAGCTTGGTGTACTGTCGGCTCTGGAGACGCCCGCAAATCTCAATTTTATCCCGAACCTCACATTGGGAGATTTCCAGAGCGGTGCGGCCCCAGAGGATACAGGGCAGGTAGTCTGCCCGGCGGAAGGCTCTGGGCACCGCCAGCATCACATCGCAGATTTCCCGACCCAGGGGGGTTCGCCGAAAGGTGGGGACTTTGCAGATGAGACCTTCCAGGGTCACATCGTTGATGGGTTCTCCGTCCTCCACGGTAAGGGAGGCGGCAAATACAAAGATAATCAGGTGCCGCACCCCGTCGCTTCGTTGATTGTAGGAGCGAATCTGCCCGGTGACGGAAATCTGGTCCCCGGCAGAGGGGTCCAGGGCGTGAACCAGAGCCTCCTCGGCAATCACCGGCAGGGTATCCACCGTGCCGGAGAGCCGGGGGACCTCCAGATAGAAGCGGTAAAACCGACGGCCGTGATTCTCATGGGAAAACTGGGGAAGCTCCCGAAGACTTCCCCGCAGGGTAATGCTGTTGGCAGTATGTTCCATAGATCCACCTCAAATTCCAATGTATGGAACATCCTATGCACCCACAGAAAGAATTAGACCCCCATTGAAAAAAGCAGGAAGCACCGCCGCTTCCTGCTTTCGCTCATTTGTCAGTTTTCAAAGCGAAACTGGTAAGACACCCAGGTATCCCCCACAAAAATCACCAGTCGGTAGGCTCCGTCCTGGATGCCGCCAGTAACGGATTGGGGATAGAAGATGCCGTTGGTGGAAAATTCCATTTCCGGTTCCCCCTCCACGCCGCAGGCATTCCAACGTCCGGCCTCCTGATGGTAGTCCGGCGGATAGTAGGCCAGCCGTATCCAGCTTTCCCCGTCATAGAATTCTACATAGGGCAGGGAAAAGTAGTAAAACCCCTTTCCCGGATTGTGGTTGGTGATGGTGTAGACGATTTCCTCAGTATCCTTGGAATAGGTGTCCTTTTCTGTTTTTACGGAAATATTGCTGTAATCCGTCTCCATCTCAAAATCCATGGGAACCGTTTGGGTAATATCCGCCGGCGAGGGGTCGGCAAGAACCGGAGCGCCTCCCATTTCCTCTTTTTTGCATCCGGCTAAGCCTATGAGGATTGCAAGGGTCAAAAAACCTGCCAGGGCTTTTGTGTTTCTTTTCATGACAATCACCTATGGGGAAATTGGGTTATCTGTTCCCGGCCTTTTGCACCTTGTACCGGATGACAGCCTTGATGACCAGGCAGACCACCGCCACCCCGAGGGCGCAAATCCCATACAGAAGAATTCCTGTATACCAGGGAGCCGACTGGGCGGCGTAGAGCTGGGGATGGGCGTTATAATCCCAGACAACATAGATTGCGTACCCAATAAACAGGCCAACGAAAGCCCCGATTATGATGTTCAGAGCGTGATTCAGCTTTTTCATAGAAAAAATCCTTTCTATCCTTTATCTTCTGGTAATGCGCTCCAGCAAAAATCCCAGGGACATCCCGGACAGGTTCAGAATCAGATCGTCCACATCAAAGCAGCCCAGAAGGGTCACCAGCTGCAGCAGCTCCACCGCCAGCATGATGGCAAAGCACAAAAGGAAGAACCGCAGAAAATTTTGCAGAGCCTTGGACACCTTGGGCAGCAGAAAGCCCACAGGGATAAACAACAGCACATTTCCCGCCAGATTGATGAAGCAGTGGCGGACAAGATAGGCATTGCTGCTGTGAAATACCACCCAAAGGTAGTTGCCGATGGTGAAAAAGGGCTTGAGATTCCGGTTGTAGCCCAGCTGCTCTTCATAGGTAAGCCCTTCAATCCAGCCGGCAGAGCGGCCGAACAGCAGCCACAGCATAAAAAGGCTGTATAGAATCAGAAGGCCCCGCCACAAGGGCTTGGTGTTGGGTTTGCTTCGTTTCATAGGCAGCTTCCTTGCTTACTTGGATTTTCCCTTCTGCCTGGGAATGGCCTTTTTCCCGGAAACCGGCTTTCCCCGGGCGGGACGAACCTTTGCCGGGGCCTTGGGTGGCGGAGCCAGGTGCTTTCCCGGTCTGGGAGGCACCGCCCGGATGAGGCACTTGGGGCCGGAGCCGATGAGATCCTCCCGGTGAGCCTTCAGCAAAGCCTCCCGCACCAGATAGTAGTTCTTGGGGTCCCGGTACTGGATGAGCGCCCGCTGCATGGCCTTCTCGTGGGGATCGGTGGGGACATATACCTTTTCCATGGTACGGGGATCCAGCCCGGTATAGTACATTACTGTGGACAAAGTGGAGGGGGTGGGGTAAAAATCCTGCACCTGCTCCGGGTTGTAGCCCATGTCCCGGATGTACTCCGCCAGCTTCACCGCCTCCTGCATGGTGGAGCCGGGGTGGCTGGACATGAGATAGGGGACCAGAAACTGCTTCATGCCGTATTGATGGTTCAGGGCAAAATACTTCTCCACGAACCGGTTGTAAACTCCGTTTTTGGGTTTGCCCATGTAGGACAGCACCACGTCGGACACGTGCTCCGGCGCCACCTTCAGCTGTCCGGAGATATGGTATTGCACCAGCTCCTTGAAGAAGGTGTCCTTCTTGTCCGCCAGCAGATAGTCAAAGCGGATGCCGCTGCGGACGAACACCTTTTTTACCCCGGGGAGCTTCCGCAGCTTCCGCAGAAGGCTCACATAGTCGGCGTGATCCGCCCGGAGATTTTTGCAGGGGGTGGGGTAGAGGCACTGCCGGTTGGGGCAGGTGCCCTTGGTCAGCTGCTTTTCACAGCCGGGGAACCGGAAGTTGGCGGTGGGGCCGCCCACATCGTGAATGTAGCCCTTGAAGTCCGGGTCCTTTGTCATAAGCTCAGCCTCTTTCAGGATGGACGCATGGCTTCTGGCCTGGATAATCCGCCCCTGATGGAAGGTAAGGGCGCAGAAGGAGCAGGCGCCGAAGCAGCCCCGGCAGCTTACCAGGCTGAATTTGACTTCTTCAATGGCAGGCACGCCCCCCAGCTTCTCATAGCTGGGATGGTAGTTGCGGCAGTAGGGAAGGGCGTAGATGGCATCCATCTCCTGGGTGGTCAAAGGCTTCTGAGGGGGATTCTGCACCACAAATTCGTTGCCGTAGGGCTCTGCCAGCCGTTTGGCGGTGAAGGGATCGCAATTCTGGTACTGAATCCGGAAGCTCTCCGCATAGGCCCGGCGGTTCTCCTTCAGCCGGGCAAAGCCGGGCAGCACAATGGTGGGGAAGCTCTCGTCCAGCTGCCGGGTGCGGAACACCGTGCCGTCAATGTAGGTGATGTCCTTCACATCCATCCCGGCGTTGAGGGCCTCGGCAATCTCCACAATGCACTTTTCGCCCATGCCATAGGACAGAAGGTCTGCCTGACTGTCCAGGAGGATGGAGCGCTTCATGGAATCGGAGAGATAGTCGTAGTGGGCCAGCCGCCGCAGGCTGGCTTCAATGCCGCCGATGATAATGGGCACATCCTTGTAAACCTGGCGGATAAGGTTGCAGTAAACCACCGTGGCATAGTCCGGCCGCTTGCCCATGACCCCGCCGGGGGTGTAGGCATCGGTCTTGCGGCGGCGCTTGGAAACGGCGTAGTGGTTCACCATGGGGTCGATGTTGCCGCCGGTGACCAAAAATCCCAGCCGGGGACGGCCGTAAATATCAATGGACATGGGATTCTTCCAGTCGGGCTGGGAGATGATTCCTACGGAATACCCGGCCTGCTCCAGAACCCGGCTGATGATGGCATGCCCGAAGGAGGGATGGTCCACATAGGCATCCCCGATGACATACACAAAGTCGCACTGACTCCAGCCTCTTTCTATCATATCCTGTCTGCAAAGGGGTAAAAATTCCATAACCGGCCTCCCGAAATGTTTTGACCATTATACCATCGATTTCGGGAAAAGAAAAGGGGATTGGACGGTCCAAAACCCTCCAAAATTTTTTGAAAACTTTTCAAAAAACAGTTGACAAAACCCGACACCCATGGTATTATATCGGAGCGTTGAGCGAAAGCCCAACAGCGAAATGAAAAATGCGCGAGTGGTGGAATTGGTAGACTCGCTAGATTCAGGTTCTAGTGCTCATTCCGGGCATGCGGGTTCAAGTCCCGCCTCGCGCACCACAGAGAAACAGAGCGGATAACTTTATCTGCTCTGTTTTTTGCTGTTTTTCGGAATTTTTCGGAGAATCCCAAACTTTATGGAAAATTGTTTTTGGGCTGTTCTGCTTGTTTTATGGCGTCCCGGTTATGAAAATGGCGATAAAATGACGATGAAATAGTTTTACCCCCTCCCGGGCGTTGTGCCGGGAGGGGGTTTGGTTATGCTGTGGGGTTTTCCGTCTGGGTTTTCTCGTGCTGGGTGCCAAAATAGAAGGACACCACCATGGAGATGATGACCATGGCATTGTCCGGGCCGATATCGCCACGGAGGGCCAGGACTGCAAACACGGCGATTACCACCATGGTCACAATGGTTTTCACCTTGATGAGGCTGGCCAGGTTCTTTTTGATGGTTTCCATATCAATATCTTCTCCCATGAATTCAAAACCCCCATTGTGTCCATCCGGGGGTTTGCTCGGCGTCTGCGCAGCGGCAACCTGACCCAGGAGCACCTCCGGCATATTTTTGATAAATTCTATCAGGCGGATACCGCCCAGGCTTCCGCGGGAAACGGCCTGGGCCTGGCCCTGGTGCGCAGAATCATTGAGCTGAGCAAGGGGGAGATTTTTGTGGAAAGCCAGGAAAACCACGGCACGGTTTTCATCGTCAGGCTGCCCGTACAGCAGAGCTGATTGCCCCGAAAAAAAGAGGTCACGGAAAGTGACCTCTTTTTTGGGAATTACCGATTCAGTTTAAGAATGCACAGGGAAAGGGCGCCGGAGCGGGCGGTGGTGTCGCTGTTGAAGGTCAGGGTGAAGGTGGTCTGGGCGGGGGCATTGAGAATCAGACCATAGGCACCCCAGGCGGTGGTCTTGGGAGTTCCGGTTTTGCTGTAGATTCCGTCATCCAGATGGGAAGTGCCGTTATAAGTGGGGGTCACCTGCATATACCCGGCATTGTCCAAAATGGCGGAAGCCCCGTAGAAAATATAATAGTATCCGGGCTCCAGCAGGACTTTGTTATTACCCTGGAGGGTAATATTTCCGGTGGTGTCGGTGGTTTGGGCTTGCAGGGGCATGAGATTCCCGCTGGTAAAAACGGTCTCATAATTGTTGAAAGAAGCAAATGTGCTGGTGCCGGGAGCGCCCTGGGCCCCCGGTTCGCCCTGGGGTCCCTGTGGCCCTTGCGGCCCGGGTTCGCCCTGAGGCCCTTGGGGACCCTGAGGCCCGGTTTCACCCTGTGGCCCCTCCGGCCCCTGAGGTCCGGCTTCGCCCTGCGGGCCCTCCGGCCCCTGAGGCCCGGCTTCGCCCTGCGGCCCTTGGGGACCCTGCGGCCCGGGCTCACCCTGCGGCCCTTGGGGTCCCTGAGGTCCGGTCGCACCCTGAGGACCCTCTGGCCCCTGGGGCCCGGCTACACCCTGAGGACCCTCCGGTCCCTGGGGGCCGGTTTCGCCCTGGGGCCCGGTTTCGCCTTGAGGACCCTGTGGTCCGGGGCAGCCCCGGGGTCCCTGGGGCCCGGGACAGCCTCTGGGCCCCTGAGGGCCCGGTTCTCCCTGGGGGCCGGGAATCCCCTGGCATGGGCAGCAGGCGAAACAGAACCCGCCAACACTTCTGGGCTGGGGGAATCTGGGGAGTTTGTTGTTGTCTGACATATTGCATCACTGCCTTTCTGGAAGATATTTTCATACCAGAATATGCAGGAAGAAAGAAAAGGGTGTGAAGATGCGCCTGTCCACAACCGGGACAGGCGCAAGCTTTGTCAGGAATTTTTGGAATTGGGTGCCGGTTCGCCGATGGTGACCGGATGGAAGCCCTCTCCGTGGACCTCGTTGGATTCCAGGACAATCAGGAAGGAACTGGGATCAGCGGCCTTGGCGGCTTTTTGTACCAGATACATCTCCCGGTTGTTGCAGGCGCACATCACCACCTGCCGGGTGTCTCCCTTGTAGCCGCCCTGGGCGGGAAGAATGGTGGAGCCCCGGCCGCAGCATTGGTCGATGACCTGGCAGATTTTTTCTCCCTGGTCGGTGACAATCAGGGCCATTTTCCCTGCGTTGATGCCGTACATCATCTTGTCCACCGCCACGGCGTACAGGTAGCTGACGATCATGCCGTAGATAATGCCGTCAATATCCCGGAACAACAGGCTTCCCAGAGCAATGATAATCACATCGGAGACGAAGATGATTTTGCCCAGGGAGAGGTAGGGGAATTTGGCCTTCACCGCCATGGTGATAAAGTCGGCACCGCCGGTGGAGGAGTTTTGCATATAAATCAAGGCGTAGCCGATGCCTGCAATCACGCCGGTGCAAAGGGCCGCCAGCAGCCGGCTGCCGGTGTAAACGGGAAACAGGGGGGCTACATAGTCGATAAGCACAGAGGAGACAATCATGCAGCGCACCGAGCTGATGAAGAAGTTTTTGCCCAGGAGCCGATAGCACAAAAGGGCAACGGGAATGTTCATCACAATGGTGGAAAGACCGATGGGAATCCCGAACAGGTGATAAAGAATGATGGAAATACCGGAAAAACCGGTTAAGGGAAACTCAGCCTGAACGGCAAAGTTGTAAATGGCGGCGGCAATCATGATGCTGCCCACCAGCTCAAAAAACATTTGGGTGAGAAGTCTTTTTTTCATCATTATCCTCCTTCCGAAAAAAAGAGCTCAGGCGTACATATAATACGCCTAAGCTCTTTTCCAATAAAATTATAGCACAAAAATAAAAATAATGTCAAGACGGGCGGTTGACAAATTCCTTACCGGGTGCTATCATATAATTAACAATTAGGTTAAATGTTAAAGGAGGCGATACCATGTCCCTGCAAAAGACCCTGCGGGCCCTGGCGGATCCCACCCGCCGGAAGATTCTCAATCTTCTGAAAGATGGCAGGATGTCTGCCGGGGAGATTACCGACTGCTTTTCCGTCACCGCAGCCTCCATATCCCGGCACCTGTCGGTGCTGAAGGAAGCGGATTTGATTCGGGACAGCCGGGAAGGAAAGTTCATTTACTATCAGCTCAATGCCTCTGTGCTGGAGGAGATTATGCTCTGGCTTACGGACCTGAAAGGAGAGGAACAACATGATTAAACGGAACAAATGGATTCTTTTTGTTACATCTCTGGTGATTTTGCTTCCCATGGCGGTGGGCTTGATTCTCTGGAACCAACTGCCGGAGCAGATGCCTACCCACTGGGGGGCAGACGGCCAGGTAGACGGCTACAGCAGCAAGCTCTTCGGCGTGCTGGGACTGCCGCTTTTCATGCTGGGGATTCACTGGCTTTGCGTGGTGATGACGGCAGCGGCTCCCAAGCACAACAATGTGTCCGGGAAGGCCTTGCACCTGGTATTCTGGATTTGCCCCGCCACCTCCCTGATTGTGGGCTTTATCACCTATGCTCAGGTGCTGGGGCTTCAGATGAATGTGACCCTCATTATGCTGCTGCTTATGGGCGTGCTGTTTTTTGCCGTCGGCAATTATCTTCCCAAATGCAAGCAGAACTACACCGTAGGCATCAAGCTCCCCTGGACCTTGAACGATGAGGCCAACTGGGACAGCACCCACCGCTTTGCGGGAAAACTCTGGGTCGTGGGCGGCATAGTGATGCTGGCAACCGCATTCCTGCAAAACATCTGGGTGTTCCTGGGAATCGTGATGGTACTGAGCATCGTTCCCATGATTTATTCCTATTTGTACTACCGGAAGCATACCTCTGAAGAATGAAAGGGCAGGTGAAAACCTATGTTTTGGTGGTTCATCTTTTTCTGCGACCTCTTTACCCCGGCTTTGATGATTGGGGTGGGCCGCTGGATGTGGAAGCACCCTCCCAAGGAAATCAATGCCTTTCTGGGCTACCGGACACCCCGGTCCATGCTGAACATGGACACCTGGAATTTTGCCCATCACCACTGCGGAAAGCGGTGGTGGATCATCGGATGGATTTTGCTCCTTCCCACTGTTGCCATCCATATTCCCTTTTACGGCAAAGGGGAGGATGCCATCGGGTGGATGTGTATCGGAGTGCTTTTGGTGCAGTGCACGGTTTTGATTGCCAGCATATTCCCCACGGAACGGGCGTTGAAGAAGACCTTCCGGGAGGACGGAACCCGCAGATAAGAAAAACCCAACAGGCGAAACATCGTCTGTTGGGTTTTTGTCGGTTCAGGAAGCCTTCCGGGGCTTTTCGTATTTGCCTATGAGCCGCTTGGGGCGATACAGCAGGAAGTACAGCACGGCCAGCAGGACGGCAGCTCCCAGGGAGATTTTCCACCCCAGGGAGAAGGCGGCGTTGTGGTAGGTGAATTGAATTTCATGGTAGCCTTCCGTCAGCTCCAGGGCCACCATGGCGTCACCCACCAGCACGATTTCCGCCGGCTTTCCGTCCACCGTAGCGCTCCAGTTTCCGTTCTGGGGGATGGAGGTATACAGCAGCCCATCCCGGTTGCACTGGATCAGGCCGGAGATTTTGGTGTTGGAAAACTCCGTCAGCTCCAGGGTGGAGGCGGCCAGAATACTGTGGGCCTGGCGGAACAGGGTTTCATCCAGAATGGCGGCGTTGACCGTCATGTTGCTGTTTTCCCCGGCGGCACAGGTCAGTTCAATGGTAATCACATCCCCGGGCACCACATCGCTCACCGCCAGCATCTGGGGCAGGCTGTAGGTCTCGGAGTATAGCCGGGTGCCGTTTTTCAGAACCCGGAAGCTGTTGCGTTTGGGCAGGTTCAGGTTGATACACAAGAAGCCTTCCTTGTCGGCGGTGTAGTTGTAAGAGATGGTGCCGCCGCTGGGGGCATCATAGGAGCAGTAGCCGGTGGCGGAGAAGGAGTTGACGGTTACGTCCGAGGACTGGACGGAAAGGTAGTCCCCCTGGACAAAGGTCCACACATCCTCTTCCATGCCGGTGGCGGCTTTTATGAGATTGTTCTGGAGAATGAAGGGACTGTTGGTGGTAAACACCACATCCTTCAGCTGGGAGTTGGCCAGGAATCCCAGAGGCAGATAGGCGTTGTTCTCCAGCAGGTGGACATTTCCCTTGTAGTGCAGGTCGTCAAAGTACATATTCTCAATCACATTGCCGTCCCGCTCAATCATATACTGGAGGTTCAGGAAGAGATTTGCCACCGGGGAGCTGTCCTCAAAGCAGTACCGGTTGTAGGTGTCCTTGGCACCGTAGCCCAGGGCCTGCATGAACCGGGTGACCCGCACGTTGGCGGAGCTGGTAAAGGTGGAGATGCCATTGTAATTGTTCAGGGCGCCATCGTTGAGGGTCTGGGCGTGGGTCACCTCCGCCCGATAGAAAAGGGTACCCTTTTCCCGTTCCTGCATAATTTCAATAATATCGGCAGCATCCTCCCCACCTCTGGGATAGGAGTACAGCCCCACATTGGTAAAGGAGAAGCTGACGCCGAAGTTTACGAGATTGAACACCAGTTCCAGACCCACCGCAGCCAGCAGAAGATAGGAGCAGGTGCGGCGGCTCAGTACCCAGCGGTTCCGGGGGGCGGCAAAGACGGCAGGAGCGGTTTCCTCCGATACGGGCTTCCGCCGGGCGGAATAGAACAGGAAGAAGAAATACACCCCCAGGAAAATCAGATTGTAGGCAACAAAGCTGCAATGGGAGGCAAAGGTGCCGATGTTCAGAAAAACATTCTCCAGGGAATCTGCCGGCAGGAAGCTGACCTTGCCGGTAAGAAGCTTTGTAAAGTCGGAGAGGGCTTCGCTGCAGAAAAAGATATTCAGGCTCAGGATTCCCCCAATGATTACCTGCCAGGTTTGGAATTTGCGCCGCAGCAGCCAGGCCCGGTAGGCCATTACCAGCAGCACAAAGCTGAAGAGGAAGCTGAATCGGTAGGGAATCATGTTGGGGAAGTGGAAGCCGTGCCAGATATAGTCCAGCTGGCGGATGATGAAGCTGAGACTGAAAAACACCAGAAGTCCCAGGCTGCACAGCTTGTCCCGGAGGCGAATCTGGGGGCAGGTGAGGAACACCATGGCAAGCAAGGTGGTAATCACACCGCAGTACAGGTTGGGCAGCCCTTCCTTGAAGGTGGGGGTAATGCCGCCGTTCATGTTTCCCGCCACCTGGCGCATGGCATCCAAAAGTCCCAGCCAGGTGTTTTTATCTGCGATATTCAGCTTGAAACCCTTGGGGAACTGATTGACAGTGGATTGGGTGGTTTGCAGTGCCGCCAGGGCCGGCAGCTCCAGAATGGCGGTCATGGCAATGGCAATGACGGAGAACAGGGCCATCCACATCAAATCTGCAAAGAACCGCTTGAAGCCCTTCCAGCAGCAGATTTCGTAGCACACGAAGGACAAAAACACAAAAATGCAGGTGAAAAAGCCCACGTAGTAGTTGGAGAACACCGACAAAAACAATGTCAGGGTGTAAAGGAGGAACTTCCGGTTCCGAAGGAGGCTGATCTCTCCCAGAATCACCAGAGGCAGCAGGGCAAAGGTGTCCAGCCACATGAGATTCCACTGATACCCTAGAGCCCAGGCACACAGGGCATAGAGGGCACCGAAAATGCTGATGGAAAGATCATCCTTGTGGAAAAGCTTTTTCAGGAAGATGGCAAAGAACATGCCTGCCAGGCCCAGTCGCAAAGGCAAAAACAGGGAGAACAGGGGCAGAAGCCAGCTTTCCGGAACCAGAACGGAAAGCAGATTCAAAGGCGAGGCCAGATAGTAGGAGATAAGCCCCAGATAGTCCATGCCCATACCCACATTCCAGCTGTAAAGCAGACTGTCCCCGGAGAGGAGGGCTCTGCGGTAAGCTACGAAGAAGGGGTAGTACTGGTGGTACATATCGGAGTAGAGCATGCTCAGGCCTCCGAAAGGCGAGCTTCCGGCAATGAGCATCAGGCACAGCATTCCCAGGCAGGGAATGGCAAAGGCCAGTGCGGTATAGTTCCATTTGATTTTTTTCAGCTGCGGTAGTTTCATGGTGCGCCCCCCAAGATAGATTCGTCTATCAGTTTACCATATTCCCCCGGCGGGGTAAAGGGGAAAAGGGAAAAACTTGGCCAAAAGACAGGAAAAATCCCCTGCCCGGGGAAGGGCAGGGGAAAGGGGTTATTCCATGTCGTCCTCATCATGCCATTGGGCATCCGATTCCTCGGGGAGATCCTCCGGGACATCCGTCATAATCTCGCCCACCCGGATACGCCGCCGGATTTTCACTTCTTCCACCTGCCGGTGGAGCAGCTCCTTCACATCCAGAGGATTTTTCACGTTTTTCAGAAGCAGGGTGGGAGCGGTTTTGTCGGAGGAAACCACCGTGATGGTGCCCACTCCGAAAATCCGCTGCCAGAGGCTGCGGGAGGTGGAGATATCCCGAATCCGGTACAAAAGAATCTCCTCATCCTTGATGCTGAAAAAGCCTACGGACAGAAACAGACGGTCTTCCGACAGGGCGTACCGGGTAAAGCTGAGAGGCAGTCCCAGATGACGCTTCCGGTCTTTCCAGAGATATTCCATACAAAGCCCTCCTTTTTTCTATATAGTAGCCTCTTTGACGGACTTTGTCAATATGGGGTATCAGAGAATCAGACAGATCAGGCCTGCTGCCCCTTCATTTACAATCCGGTTCAGGCTGCCCCGGAACTTGCTGCGTACGTCCTCCGGGGTGCGCAGGAGCTTGGCGGTGAGCCCCTCCTGCACCAGAGCGTAGACGGACTTGCCGAAGATGTTGCTCTGCCACAGCTTTTCCGGGGACTCCCCGGTGAGATACGCCACCAGATCCTTGGACTGCTTCTCGTCTCCCACCATGGGGCTGATTTCCGTGTCCACATCCACCCGAATCATGTGGATGGAGGGGGCAGCGGCCTTCAGCCGGATGCCATAGGCGTTGCCTTTCCGCAGCACCTCCGGCTCCTGCAGGCTCATCTCTTCGGCGGTGGGCATCACAACGCCGTAGCCCGTGGCCTTCACGCTGGAAAGAGCGTCGGCAATCTTGTCATACTCCTGCTTGGCGGCGCAGAGCTTTGCCAGCTGCTCCATGAGCTGGGCATCGTTTTCAATCTCCATCCCGGTCTGCTCACTGAGAATCTCATAAAACAGTGCCTCCGGGAAGGTGAGGGTGCAGCATACGGTGCCGGTGCCCAGATCCACGCTGGTGACAGAGGCCCCCACCACCTGCTCCAGCTGGCTCAGCTGGGAAAGAGCGGTCTCTGCCTGAGACAGGGCGTGAATGTTGGCGGTCTGCTCCCGCAGGGCGCTGTAGAGCATGGATTTTACCGGGTGCTGGGCATCCAGCGCCCCAATCCACCGGGGCATATAGATGTTCAGCTGCTGCATGGGGAAGGCGTAGAGCAAATCCTGCAAAATTCCGCAGATGTCCTCCACCTCCATGGCCTGGCAGTCAGCAACCATCACCGGCACACCATAGGTGCTGCGGATATACTGGGCGGCTTCCTGGGCAGGAGCGGCCTCCGGCCGGGGGGTGTTGAGAATCACCACAAAGGGCTTCCCGGTGGCCTGCATATCCCGGATGGCCCGGCCCTCCGCTTCCACATAATCCTGTCTGGGGATGTCCGTGATGGTGCCGTCGGTGGTGACCACAAGGCCGATGGAGCAGTGCTCCTCCATGACCTTTTTGGTGCCCAGCTCAGCGGCCTGGGTCATGGGGATTTCATAGTCAAACCAGGGAGTGGTGACCATCCGGGGCACCCCGTCCTCCTGGGCGCCCATGGCTCCTTCCACCATGTAGCCCACGGAGTCAATCATCCGAATCCGTAGTTTGGCGGTACCGTCCGGGGAGATTTCCACCGCATGTTCCGGGACGAATTTGGGCTCGCTGGTCATAATGGTTTTCCCGGAGCCGCTTTGGGGCAGCTCATCCCGGGCCCGTTCCGCCTCATAGGGGTCATCGATGTTGGGAATCACCAGCTGTTCCATAATCCGCTTGATGAGGGTGGACTTTCCGGTACGCACCGGGCCTACCACGCCAATGTAGATATTGCCTCCGGTTCTGGCGGCAATATCGGAGTAGATGTTTTTCATAGCCAGCCTCCTTGTTCCGGCAGGAGGCCTGCTCCTGCCACGGTTTACCAAAGAGTATGTCCCCGGAGGGAAAAATAGAACCCCGGTGGCAATCCCCTGGGAAAGTCAGAAAAAAGTCCCGGATTTTTTGTAAAATAATGTTTGACAAAATGGACAAAAGCCTATATAATATCTAAGCACGAATGCAAGGAGGGGGATACTATGCGACTTGGGCTTGCTCAGATAATGGACAGACCCGGTGCGGTGGTGCCTTTTTCCTGCTCCGTGGATCTGAGTGATCTTCAGTATGGCGCCAGCCACCCGGTGACAGAGCCGGTGGAGGCTTCCGGTACGGTGCGCAATACGGCAGGGGTGCTGGTCATGTCCGGCTCCATCAAGACTTGCCTGCATGGCGTGTGTGACCGGTGTGCCGCCGAGTTTTCCCGCGAGGTGGAATATCCCATCCAAGCGGTACTGGTGGAGGAGCTGGCCAACGAGGAGAACGAGGACGAGTGGGTATTCCCTCTGGAGGGTGAAAGTGCAGATCTTCAGGATATTGTCCGCACAGTCTTTGTGCTGAACATGGAGTCCAAGCTGCTGTGCAAACCGGATTGTAAGGGTCTTTGCTGCCAGTGCGGCAAGAACCTCAACGACGGCCCCTGCAGCTGCCAGAAGGAGCCAGATCCCCGTTTCGCTGCTTTACGGCAGCTTCTTAACAAGTAATTCCAAATGATGCTGTTAAAGCAGTTTGACCAAGGAGGTGTCATCCATGGCTGTTCCCAAGTGTAAAGTCTCCAGCGCCCGCCGCGATAAGCGCCGTGGCTCCAACTGGAAGCTGTCCGCACCCAGCGTGGCAGTTTGCCCCAAGTGCGGTGAGCCCGTCATGCCTCACAGAGCTTGCAAGGCTTGCGGCTCCTACAATGGCCGTCAGGTTCTGGCTGCCAAGGCTGACTAAGGCAGGAAAAGAGCGAAGGCTAAGAGGAAGGCGTTCTGCCTTCCTCTTTTTCCTTTGTTATGGGGGAAACTCTGAATCCATCGTCTGCGGCTGGGAAGCGGATCTTTTCCGCCCTTGCCGATGGATTCAGAGCTTCCCAGGAATTTCCTTTGGGATGTAAAAGTTGTATGAATCGAAGTTTTTCGGTTGCGTTCCCTACGGGATTGTGTCATAATAGACGTGTGTTTTTGCGAAAGGAGTGATTTCCCATGGCAAAGCCTTTGGTGGCGATTGTGGGACGGCCCAATGTGGGCAAGTCCATGCTTTTCAATAAGTTGACCGGGCACAGAACCTCCATTGTCCAGGATACCCCCGGCGTGACCCGGGACCGGATCTACGGAGACTGCGAATGGTGTGGAAAACAGTTTTCTCTGGTGGATACCGGCGGTATCGAGCCCAACACAGAGAACGATATGCTGAAGTTTATGCGCCGTCAGGCGGAAATCGGCATTGAGCTGGCAGACTGCATCGTGATGGTGGTGGATGTGCAGACCGGCGTGACCGCAGCGGATATGGACGTGGCAACCATGCTCCGCAAATCCGGCAAGCCTGTGGCCCTGGCGGTGAACAAGTGCGATTCCGTGGGCCCCACCAACCCGGAGGTATATGAATTTTACGGCCTGGGCATCGGAGACCTGTTTGAGGTATCCGCCATCCACGGCCACGGCACCGGCGATTTGCTGGACTGGTGCCTGGAGCAGTTCCCGGAGGACGCCTGGGAGGAGGATACCGACGAGGTCATCAAGGTGGCCATCGTGGGCAAGCCCAACGTGGGCAAGTCCAGCCTTCTGAACCAGATTCTGGGGGAGGAGCGGGTCATCGTATCCAATGTGGCAGGCACCACCCGGGATGCCATCGACAGCCCCTTTGAAAATGAAACCGGCAAATACTGCTTCATCGATACGGCAGGTATGCGCCGGAAGAGCCGGGTGGATGACATTATCGAGAAGTACTCCAATATGCGTACCATCAGCGCCATTGACCGGGCGGATGTGTGCCTGATTCTCATTGACGCCAACGAGGGCGTCACGGAGCAGGACACCAAGATTGCAGGTCTTGTCCACGAGGCGGGCAAGGCTGCCATCATCGTGGTGAACAAGTGGGATGCGGTGGAGGACAAGCAGACCAATACCATGCGGGACAAGGAAATCGGTGTGCGCCAGGGCCTGAGCTATATGACCTATGCTCCGGTTGTGTTCCTGTCCGCCCTTACCGGTGCCCGGGTGGATAAGCTGTTCCAGGTGATTCAGGATGTGCACAAGCAGAACACCAGCCGGATTACCACCGGCGCCCTGAACAGCGTCCTGGCAGACGCCACCTCCCGGGTTCAGCCCCCCTCCGACAAGGGCCGCCGCCTGAAGATTTACTATATGACCCAGGCGGGAACCAAGCCTCCTCATTTCGTGATTTTCTGCAACGATGCCCGGCTGTTCCATTTCTCTTACCAGCGGTATCTGGAAAATCAGATCCGGGAGGTTTTCGGACTGCAGGGAACCCCTGTGCGGATTACCATCCGTCAGAAGGGCGATAAGGAGGAGTAAACCATGTGGCTGGCTGTGGTAGTGATTGTTCTTACCGGGTATCTTCTGGGGAACCTGAACGGCTCGGTGATGATCTCCATGATGCAGAAAGATGACGTGCGGAACCACGGAAGCGGCAACGGAGGTCTTACCAACTTTGTGCGGAACTTTGGCTACGGCAAGGCCCTGGGGGTGATTGCCGTGGATCTGGGCAAGGCGGTGCTGGCCTGCCTGGTGGGCCGCCTGATTCTGGAAAGCGCCGGCTACGGCGTGGAAGGTGCCATGCTGGGTGGCGTTGCCGTCAGTCTGGGACACGATTTCCCCGTTCTGTTCGGCTTCCGGGGCGGCAAGGGTATCCTTTCCGGCCTGGGTATTGCAGCGGCGGTGGATTACCGCTGCGCCCTGCTGATTATTGCGGTGTTTGTTCTGACGGTGGCGCTGACCCGGTACGTCTCCCTGGGTTCTATCCTGGCGGCAGCATCTCTGGGAATCTTCTTCGGGGTCATGTACCTGGACCATCCCTGGGTGATGGCCGGCGGCATTTTTATGGCGGTTCTGGCGATTTTCATGCACCGGGGCAATATCAAGAGGCTCCTTTCCGGAACGGAGCGGAAGCAGAGCTTCTCCCGTAAGGAGAAGAAGGTATGAAGGCGGCGGTAGTAGGAAGCGGCGGCTGGGGTACGGCCCTGGCCCTGTGCCTTCTGCGGAACGGCCACGAGACCCTCCTGTGGAGCCATTCCCGGCAAAAAGCGGAGGAAATGGAGAAAACCCGGCAGAACAATATGCTCCCCGGGGTGCTTTTGCCGGAAGCCCTGAAAATTGCCTGGGAGCCTTCCAGCGTGGCAGGTCATTCTCTGGTGGTGATTGCCTGTCCTTCGGTGCATATCCGCAGCGTATGCCGGCAGGTGGCACCATACCTTGCAGAGGATGCGGTGCTGGTGTCCGTCACCAAGGGCATTGAGCCGGGGAGCCTCCTGCGGATGAGCCAGATTGTCCGGGAGGAAACCCACCGGGAGGTGGCGGTACTCACCGGCCCCAGCCATGCAGAGGAGGTGGCTAAGAACATCCCCACAGCCTGCGTGGCTGCCAGCGAGAACCAGACTCTGGCAGAGCTGGTGCAGGACGCCTTTATGTCCGACAGCTTCCGGGTGTATACCAGCGCTGATGTGATTGGTTCGGAGCTGGGGGGAGCCCTCAAGAATGTGATTGCCCTGTGCGCCGGTGTCAGCGATGGCATGGGCAACGGAGACAACACCAAGGCCATGCTCATGACCCGGGGGCTTACGGAAATTGCCCGGCTGGGTGTAGCCATGGGCGCAAGAAAGGAAACCTTTGCAGGACTGGCGGGGGTGGGGGATTTGATTGTCACCTGCACCTCCCAGCACTCCCGGAACCGCCGGGCCGGTATCCTCATGGGGCAGGGAAAGGGACCCCAGGAGGCCATGGCAGCGGTGGGAGCCGTGGTGGAAGGCTACTATGCCGCCAAATCCGCCTGGGAGCTGGCCTGTAAGCTGGGGGTGGAAATGCCCATCATCCACGGAGCCTACCGGGCACTGTATGAAAATGTGGATGTAAAGACGGTTCTCAAATCTCTGCTGTGCCGTGCCCGAAAAGCAGAGACTGAGGACGCCGGTTGGCTTTGATTACCAAAGGCGGACATTTTCGTCCGCCTTTTCTCTTTTGCAGGTTTGCAAGAGGAAGAACCTGGCAACAATGGACTTAGCTGTCGGGGAAATTGATTCCTTAAGAAAGGAAATGTCTATGCTGCAATTAAAGGATATTCGGAAAAACTATGAAGAAGGGGACCATGTAGTCCGGGCCCTGCGGGGTATCAGCCTCCAATTCCGGAAAAGTGAATTTGTGTCCATATTGGGGCCTTCCGGCTGCGGAAAGACCACCCTGCTGAACATTATCGGCGGCCTGGATCGGTATACCCAGGGAGACCTGGTGATTGGGGGCAAGTCCACCAAGGATTTCAAGGACCGGGACTGGGATGCCTACCGGAACTATACCGTGGGCTTTGTGTTCCAGAGCTACCACCTGATTCCCCACCAGAGCGTGCTGCAAAATGTGGAGCTGGCTCTGACCCTGTCCGGGGTGCCCCGGCAGGAGCGGCGCCGCCGGGCCAAGGAGGCCCTGGAGCAGGTGGGTCTGGGAGACCAGCTGCGGAAGCGCCCCGGGCAGATGTCCGGTGGACAGATGCAGCGGGTGGCCATCGCCAGAGCCCTGGTGAACAACCCGGAGATTATTCTGGCGGATGAACCCACCGGCGCCCTGGATACGGAAACCAGCCAGCAGGTTATGGAGATTCTGAAAGAAATTTCCAAGGAGCGGCTGGTGATTATGGTCACCCACAATCCGGAGCTGGCCCAGCAGTATTCCACCCGGATTATTAATATGCTGGACGGTGAGGTGACCCATGATTCCAATCCTCCCACCCCGGAGGAATTGCCTGCCTTCACCGGAGAGGGTATCCGGAAGAAAGGCAGAAAGAAGCTGCCCAGCATGTCCTTTGCTACGGCATTCCTTCTGTCTCTCAAAAACCTCTTTACCAAGAAGGGACGCACAGCGCTGACCGCCTTTGCCGGTTCCATCGGCATTATCGGCATTGCCCTGATTTTTGCCATATCCCAGGGTACCAACACCTATATCAGCAGCGTGCAGGAGGACACTCTCACCGCATACCCCTTGACCCTGGAGGCCACCACGGTGGATCTGGGAATGCTCATAGAGACTTTCATGGGGGGAGGCTCGGAGGATGGGGCGGCAACCGGGGAGGAGGGAGTCTATTCCCAGTCCCGGCTGTTTGACATGATCAACGCCCTGAACAACCTGGAAACCACGGAAAATGATTTGAAATCCTTTAACCAATACCTCCATGACACCATTAAGGCAGACCCGGATGGGGCGCTGCGCCAGGCCATTACCGGCATCCAATACACCTATAACCTGGATTTGCAGGTGTATACCAAGACGGAAAACGGGGAAGTGCTGATTTCCGACACCCAGGAGCTGCTGATGGAGGCTATCCGGGAGAATATGGGTATGGATATGTCGGGAATGCTGGAAATGCGGGATACCATGTCGGCGGCCTTCGGAGCCTCCATACCCCAGGGCGGCGGAATGAACCTGTGGACCCAGATGCTCTCCGGTATGGACGGGGAGATGATCAGCCCGGTTCTGAAAAACCAGTATGAACTCCTTTCCGGAAGCTGGCCGGATGCCTATGACGAAATTGTGCTGGTGGTGGACGAAAACCACAGGCTGGACGATCTGACCCTCTACGCCCTGGGACTGATTACCCGGGAGGAAATCAATGAGATCTTCTCTGCCGCGGCAGAGGGGGAGACGGTGGACACCACGCAGCAGCATTGGAGCTATGAGGAGCTGCTGGGCAGAGAATTTCGGGTGGTTTTGAGCAGCGACTGCTATATTGTGGATGAGGATACCGGTGCCTATATGGATTTGCGCCTGACGGATGCAGGCCTTCGGTACCTGTATGACAACGGCATTTCCCTGAAGATCTCCGGCATCCTCTGCCCCAAGGAGGACGCCTCCACCACCATGCTCTCCGGTGCCATCGGCTACACAGAGGCCCTGACGGAGCACATCATCGCCCACAGCGGAGACTCTCCTGTGATTCAGGCCCAGATGGAGAACCCGGAGGAAGATATTCTCACCGGCCTTCCCTTCCGGGAGGAGAGCGGCACTCTGACAGAGGCGCAGATGGCAGACCTTTTCCGGGAGCGGGTGGCGGCCATGGATACCCAGGAGAAGGCCGAGACTTATATCAAAATTCAAAGCACCCCCACCTATGTCCAGCTGGAGGAGATGATTACCGCCCAGATGGAGGGTGTGAACCGGGAGCAGATGCAAAATGCCCTGGTGGAAGCCATGCAGCAGCAGATGAGCATGAGTGCCGACGAGCTCATGGGCTATGTGGAAGCCATGGAGGATACGGAGCTGGTGGAACTCTACCGGAACCTGGTGGAGCAGCAGATTCGCCTGAGTATGGCTGCCCAGGCTCAGCAGCAGCTGGCTGGCGTTGAGCCGGAGCAGCTGGCACAGCTTCTGGAGGGCTCCGTGGACAGCTACACCCAGGAGCAGTGCGCCCAGTATTATGAGGAGGTGCTGAGCTTCTCCCAGTCCACCTACGAGGAGAATCTCACCAAGCTGGGTTATGTGGAGCTGGACGACCCCAGCGGCATTCACCTGTACGCCTCCAGCTTTGAGAACAAGGATGTGATTGAAGAGGCCATTGCCCAGTACAACAGCGGAGTGGATGAGCTGAAGCAGATTCACTATACGGACTATGTGGGCCTGATTATGCAATCTGTGACCACCATCATCGATGCCATAACCTATGTGCTGGTGGCTTTCGTGTCCATTTCTCTGGTGGTGTCCTCCATTATGATTGGTGTCATTACCCTGATTTCCGTCCAGGAGCGTACCCGGGAGATTGGCATTCTCCGGGCCATCGGCGCTTCCAAGCGGAATGTGTCCAGTATGTTCAATGCGGAAACGGTGATTATCGGCTTTATTTCCGGCGTGCTGGGTGTGGGCGTGACCTGCCTTCTGTGCATTCCCATCAATGTATTGATTGGGAAACTGACCAATATCGCCGGCCTGCGGGTGTACCTTCCCTGGCAGGTGGGGGCCATCCTCATCGCCATCAGCGTGGGACTGACCCTGCTGGCGGGCATTATCCCTTCCCGCAGCGCAGCCAGAAAAGACCCGGTGGTGGCCCTGCGAACCGAATAAAAAACTGAGGATTGCCTTTGGGCAATCCTCAATTTTTATGGAATATCAAGCAGATTTCTTTTTCCGGAAGAAGAGAACGGTGCCGCCGATGCCCAGCAGGATACCGACGCAGGCGGCAGCGGCTGCCATCCAGATGCTGCCGAACCAGTTGCTTCCCTGAGCCTCCTGGGTAACTTCTTCCTGGGTGGTGGCTTCTGTAGTAGCCTCCGTGGTGGGCTTTGTGGTAGCTTCCGTGGTGGCCTCCGTGGGAGGCTCGGTCTCCTGGGGCGGGAAGGGCTCCGCCCGGAATGCGGTGATGGTGTAGGTTCTCGTGTCCCCGTTTTCTGCGGTTACGGTGATTTCATGGGTGGATTCTCCCACAGGAAGCTCCCCCACTTCTGGGAAGGTGACGGAGGAAAGACCGTGGGTCTTGGTTCCGGAAATGACGATGGTCTGGGTCTCATAGGGAAGATACACGGCATATTCCAGCTGCTCCGGGGAAAAGACCGGGGAGAGGAGAAATCCATCCACAGAAAGGCTGTCCAGGGTGTTGACGGAGGACTCCACATAATTGGGATCCTTCTCCCGGAAGGTGTGAATTACATAGGATTTGGTGACGCCGTTTTCCGCTGTGACGGTAACGGTCACATCGGTAGTACTGTTGGGAGCGAGGGAGTTGTTGGAGATGGAGACGGTAGCGTTCTTATCCTCCGGCGTGGCAGAAATCTGGAGGCTGGAAACGCTGTAAGGCACCGAGGCGTTGTAGCTGGTGGTGCTGGAGGAAAAAGCAGGGGAGAGGGTGGCGTTGCTTACATTCAGAGCGGACAGATTGGCGTTGCCGCTGAGGGGTGGGGCAATGGTGGCGGAGTAGGTGCAGGTGCCTACGTTGGTGTCGGCGTTGCCGTCGCTTACCACCACGCCGGTTGCGGACACAGAGATGGAAGCGCCGGTGGCAGCCTTGTCAGATACCAGGAAGGTGGCGGTCCAGACGGTGCCGCTGTCCAAAGGCTTGGACATGGAGTTGTCATAGAACACGAAATTGTTTCCGGAGCGCTCCACCACCCAGGGGGATGCCATGGCAGAGGAGAAGCTCTGGAGGGTCAGCACCTTGCTGTCGTACTGGAGAGAGCCGCTGCCCCCGTAGATACCGCCCCCGGCGGAAAAGCTTACGGTGATGGTATCACCTGCCCGGACGGTGCCGGGGCCGGAGAGCTTGGCGCTGCCGGCCGCACTGACAGAAAAACACCACAGGGAAAAGACAAGTACGGCCCCAAGGAGCGTCACAAAAAATTTTTTCATTTTTTCATCCTTTCTTCTTGCCTATTCGACGAGAATCGATTATGCTGTATTATAGCATAGGAAAAGCCCGTTGGGGAGGTGTCCCATGAAAAAAATAAAAATTTGGATAGCATTGTGCTTTTCGCTGCTGCTTTTTGTGAAAATTGCACCGACGGCAGAAGCTGCATCGGAAATTCAACTGCATACGGCTTATTATGGGGTGAACAGAGAAGACGCCCTGGTGGGGAAAGTGATGCCCCAGACCAAGCCGGAGGAGTTTTTGCGGCAGTTTGTGGCCAACGGACAGCTGCACCTGACCAACGGGGTGAAAACCGGGTCCCGACTGGAGCTTCTTCAGGGGGACAAGGTGCTGGATAGCCTGACCCTGGTGGTTCAGGGGGACTGTAACGGGGACGGTGGATTTTCCGTCACGGATATGCTGATGGTAAAATCCGTACTTCTGGAGCAGCAGTCCCTTTCCGGGGCAAAAGCCCAGGCGGCGGACCTGAGCGGGGACGGAAAGGTGACCATCACGGACTTTCTTCAAATGAAAAGCATCGTGCTGAAGCAGAAAAAATTATCCACCCAGCAGCTGTCGGGAACCGCACTTCCCCCATGCCGGGTGCTGCCGCTGGGAGGCACCATGCCCTTCGGCTCTGCCGGGGCCACCGGAGCCGCTGCACCGGTGGTGGAAGGCAATGCAGTTACCTGGGAAAAGGGGATTTTGCGTGCCGTAAATCTGGGTACCTCCCGGGTATACACCGGTGAGGAGAGTGTACTGGTGGTGGTGACGGAGCTTCCCCAGAGCGTGTCATTTACCCAGAAGTCTCTGGTTCTGAACCCCGGCGCCTCCCAGAAGCTGGGCCTGGAATACCGTTACCCGGTGTATACCGCAGCCAAATTCGGTTCCTCCGACCCCAAGGTGGTGACGGTGGATGCTGCCGGGACAGTCAAGGCCGTAGGGGTGGGAACTGCCGCTGTGACGGTTACCCTGGATAACGGCGCTTCTGCCAGCATGACGGTGCAGGTAATGCCCCTGCTGGAGAAAATCACCTTAAATACCAGTTCCATGAAGCTGAAGCCTGGAACAACCAAAACTTTGACCGCCAAGGGTTATCCCGAGAACACCCGGGAGCCCCTGGAGTGGACTTCCTCCGATCCGGCCATTGCCACGGTGGACGGCAACGGCGTGGTGCGGGGCGTATCCTATGGTACGGTGACCATCACCTGTACCGGAAAGTACAGCCGGGTGTCTGCTTCCTGTAAGATAAAGGTATGCAACCTGGTGCAGGTTGCCCTGACCTTCGACGACGGCCCTGGCGGAAGCAAAACCACGGAGCTTTTGGACGCTCTCCAGAAATACAATGTAAAGGCCACCTTCTTCCTGGTGGGCAACCGGATTGGGTACTCCGAGAGCATTGTGAAGCGAATTGCAGCAGAAGGCCACGAACTGGGCTACCATTCCTGGGCCCACGGGTACTTCACGGATATGTCGGCTGCCGAAATCAAGCAGGATTATGAGACCTTCCAGAAGGCGCTGTACGAGGCCTGCAATGCCCAGGCGACGGTATATCGTTCACCCGGCGGTGCTTACAACAAGACCAGCCTGAAAACCATACCCCTTCCTCACGTCCTGTGGTCGGTGGATACCCTGGACTGGCAGCACAGAGACCCGGCGAAGGTGAAGCAGAACATTCTGGAAGGCCTGAAGGATGGGCGTATCATTCTGCTGCACGATATCCATCAGACTACCATCGAAGGCACCATTGCAGCCCTGAAGTACATACACGAAAAGGACCTGGATGTGGAGTTTGTAACCGTGACCCAGCTTCTGTCCAGAGGAGGAAAAACCCCTGTAGCAGGGGAGACCTACTACTCCGGCTAAAGACAAAGAACCCCCGGGCAAAAAGCCCGGGGGTAAAAAACAAAAGCGGTATTGCAAAAAGCAATACCGCTCAGGATGCCAGATTAAACAGCCCGCTCAACCTTGTTGGAACGGAGGCATCTGGTACAAGCGTACACATGGCACGGAGTACCGTTGACAATGGCCTTGACCCGCTTCACATTGGGCTTCCAGGCACGATTGGAACGTCTGTGGGAGTGGGAAACCTTGATACCGAAGGTAACGCCCTTGCCACAATAATCACACTTCGCCATTCACTGCACCTCCAATCCGTAAGAAAACATGTCGAAATGGCACTTCTAAACAAGTGCCTACATATAATAGCAGAGTTTCTTGAAAAAAGCAAGTGTTTTTTGAAAAAATTTTTGTTTCCTCAAAATAATATTGATATTCCCGGATTGGGTCGTTATAATGGGGGTAGTTTGCAGGAATGGGGCAGAAAATATGGAAATTTACAGTGTACCTCTTACCAAATTGGTAAAGGAATTTGATTTGCGGGTGGCCTATGCCTCCTCGGATTATGAGAAGATTCACCTGACGGTGGAGGATGTGGCCAGACCCGGCTTGCAGCTGGCAGGCTTTTTCGAGCACTTTGAGCCGGTGCGGCTCCAGGTGATCGGCAACGTGGAGGCCAGCTACCTGAATAAACTTTCCAGCTTCGAGCGAAGCCGGATTTATGACCGTCTCCTGTCCTTCAAATCCCCGGCTATGCTCATTGCCCGGGATATTGAGCCGGACCAGCAGCTGATGGAGATGGCGAAAAAGCATAACATTACCATATTGCGCAGCAATGAGGCCACCAGTACCGTGGTTTCCGCCATCATTGCGTACCTCAAGTCCCTCCTGGCACCCCGGATTACCCGCCACGCCGTACTCATGGAGGTGTACGGCGAAGGTGTGCTGATTACCGGCGAGAGCGGCATCGGCAAAAGCGAGGCGGCGGTGGAGCTTCTGAAGCGTGGCCACCGGCTGATTGCCGACGATGCGGTGGAAATCAAGAAAATTGCCGGCAATGTGCTCATGGGCAGTGCGCCGGATCTCATCCGCAATTATGTGGAGCTGCGGGGCATCGGCGTTGTAAATGTGGCAAAGCTCTTTGGTATGGGCGCCGTAAAGATGGAAAATCAGATAGATCTGGTGGTCAACGTGGTTCCCTGGGAGCAGAATGCCGCCTATGACCGGCTGGGTCTGGAGGAGCAGACCATGGAGATTCTGGGCACCAAAATTCCCATGAACACCATCCCCATCACCCCCGGCCGTAATCTGGCGGTGATTCTGGAAGTGGCTGCCATGAACAACCGGCAGCGCCGCATGGGCTACAACCCGGCAGAGGAGTTTACCCAGAGAATCAACGAGCATTTTGCATCCAATCCCGGGACGGTATAAAGCTTATGAAGGAAATTACCATAGGACAAAACGATGCCGGGCAGCGGCTTGACCGTTTCCTGAGCAAGGCGGTACCCCTGCTTCCGGCTTCCCTGGCCCAGAAGTATATCCGCATCAAGCGGATCAAATGCAACGGGGCAAGGGCCGAACGGGATACCCGTCTGAAGGCGGGAGATGTGCTCCAGCTGTATATCAACGATGAATTTTTCGACAAGCCCCGGGAGGATAACGCCTACCTGACGGTGGCAGCTCCCAAGCTGAATATTGTATACGAAGATTCCCATATTCTACTGGTGGACAAGCGTCCGGGACTGGCGGTTCACCCCCATGATGGGGCGGAGTACGGCAGAACCCTCATCGACCATATCCAGGCATACCTTTATCAGAAGCGGGAGTGGAGCCCCAGAGGGGAGAACAGCTTTGTGCCTGCCCTGTGCAACCGGATTGACCGGAATACAGGCGGCATCGTGATTGCCGCCAAGACGGCGGAGGCTCTGCGGGTTATGAACCAGAAAATCAAGGACCGGGAGCTGGACAAGCGTTACCTGGCCATTGTGGAAGGGACACCCAAACCCCTCCGGGGCAGCCTGAAGGGATTCTTGTTCAAGGATGCCAAAAAGAACCGGGTCTTTGTCACCGATACCTCCCAGCCCGGGGCAAAAACCTGCCAGACCAACTATATTACCTTGTGCAGCAGCCAGGGCCTTTCCCTGGTGGAGTGTGAACTGATTACCGGCCGAACCCACCAGATCCGTGCCCAGTTTGCCCATGCCGGACACCCACTGCTGGGAGACGGCAAGTACGGCAAACTGAACAAACGCTTTGACCGAAACTACCAGGCCCTGTACTCCTATAAGCTTACCTTCCAATTCACCACCGACGCAGGAGAGCTTTCCTACCTCAACGGCAAGAGCTTTCAGGTGGAAAAGGTGGATTTTGTGGAGGAATATTTTCCCGGACTGAAAATACCCAAAACGGAGTAAATACATATGAACATTGCCAAAATTATGATACCCAAGGTGATGACCGCCTTTCTCCATGACAAAAACACGGTGCGCCAGGGCCTGGAGGTTATGACCCGGTATGGCTATACGGCTGTGCCGGTGCTGGACGATGAGGATTGCTACCTGGGCTGCGTGACGGAAGGGGACTTTCTGCGCCATGTGATGGCGGTGGGCAGCACCCAAAAGCATGACCATGAGCATTACCGGATCGGGGAGATTTTCCGCCGGGATTTCTGTCCGGCTGTGGACATTGATGCACCGGAGGAGCAGGTGATTTCCGCCATTTTGAACCAGAACTTTCTTCCGGTGGTGGATGGCCAGGGAAAGCTTTGCGGCATCGTCACAAGAAAAAGCGTCATCTCCTACCTTTGGGAAAAAACCAACAGATAAAAACCAAAAGCGGCAGGAAATCCTGCCGCTTTTTCAAAATTGTAGTGCTTACAAAATTTCCGTGATGGTTCCGCCGCCTACCACCATATCCTCCTGATAAAGAACAACTGCCTGCCCCGGGGTCAGAGCCCGCTGGGGCTTTTCAAATACCACCTTTACCATGCCGTTCTCCAGGGGATAGGCCACCGCATCCTGGGGCGTGTGGCGGTACCGGGCCTTGGCCTTTACGGAAATGGGGGCGGTGAGCCGATCAAAGGGGAAAAAGTTCCAGTCCTTGGCCAGCAGGGTGGTGTGAAACAGATTTTCCTCCGGCCCTACAGTGACGGTGTTGGCTTCCATGTCCTTTCCGCACACATACACCGGCTGTCCCATGGCCAGCCCCAGTCCCTTCCGCTGTCCCAGAGTGTAGGCCACAGCGCCTTTGTGCTTGCCCACGACCTTTCCGTCTGTGTCCAGAAAATCTCCCTGGGGATAGGCTGCACCCCGGTAGCGTTCCATGAAGGCCACATAATCCCCTTCGGGAATGAAACAGATGTCCTGGCTGTCCCGCTGCCGGGCGTTGACAAAATGCTGTGTTTCGGCAATTTCCCGCACCTGTTCCTTGGAAAGCGCACTTAAGGGGAACAGGGTGCGGCTCAGCTGCTCCTGGGTGAGGGAATAGAGGAAATAGGACTGATCCTTGGCAAGATCCTCTGCCCGGAACAGAAGATATCGTCCGGTATCCGGGTCTTTCCGGATTTTCACATAATGACCGGTGACGATGTAGTCACAGCCCAGCTCCATGGCTTTGTCCAGCAGCAGCCGGAATTTGAGATGCCTGTTGCATTCCACACAGGGGTTGGGGGTGCCGCCGGATTCATAGCAGGATACAAAGGGTTCCATGACATACTGCCGGAATTCCCGGGAAAAAGAGAAAACGTGGAAGGGGATACCCAGTCGCTTGGCCACAGCGGAAGCCCGCCCGATATTTTCTTCGGCATGGCAGTCTGCGCCGGGGATACAGTCCGTCAGAAGCATGGTTCCCCCCACACAGTCAAACCCCGCCTGCTGCATGAGATATGCGGCTACGGAGCTGTCCACACCGCCGCTCATGGCGATGAGTGCTTTTTTGTTGCTCATGGGATGACCTCCTTTTTGTAGCAGTATTTTAGCATGGGAAAATCCAAAATGCAATGGAGGAAAATGGAATGGATGCGTTGCATTTTGTAACCGGTTTTTCTGCAAAAATTTACAAAATCATGGAAATTATGGTAAACCGCCAACATATACGTCTGTAAATAGTAACAAAGCTGTAATCTTTTTTGAAAAAAGGGTTGCAAAAGGAGAAACGCTTTGTTATAATGGAGCCAAATCATGTATAGATACAAAGGAAAGGAGCATAATCTTTCATGAGACGACTTACCGGTTTGGTAATGGCAATTGTTTTGGTCTGCGGATTGGTTCTGTCCTGTGTACCGTTTACTTCGGCAGCAGGCTCCGGTATGGTGACCAGTGATGCCGCCGTACAGGTGATCAAAACCTTCGAAGGCTTTTTGAAATACCCGGTTTGGGATTATGGCCAGTATTCTGTGGGCTACGGTACCCGCTGCCCCGATGACAAGCTGGAGGAATACCGGGAAAATGGTATTACAGAAGAGGAGGCCATTGCTCTGCTGCGGGAGCACCTGCTGATTGCGGAGACAGCAGTCAACAGCCGGATTATTGACCGGCTGGGGGTGAAGCTGTCCCAGAACCAGTTTGATGCTCTGGTATCCTTTACATACAACTGCGGCTCCGGCTGGGCATACGATACCAGCGGCACCTTGTATAAGGCGATTGCCAACGGTACCACCGGCAATGAGCTTATCCGGGCCTTTGCCCTGTGGTGCATCGCCGGCGGTGAGATTCTTACCGGCCTTTTGAACCGCCGCCTTTGCGAGGCAAATATGTTCCTCAACGGGGTATATTCCAATACACCCCCTTCCAACTACGGCTATGTGTACTACGATGCCAACGGCGGTACCACCACGCCCCGTTCCCAGGGCTACAGCACCCAGTGGGATGCAGCCCCCTATCCCGTGCCCTACTATGAAGGTCATGTGTTCGAAGGGTGGTATACCCAGAAGGAAGGCGGCACCAAGGTGACCAACCTGGATGCCAGCACCAAGGGGAAGACCTTGTACGCCCATTGGTCTACCAATAGCGGCGGAAGCTCCGGCGGCAGCACCGGCGGCAATACCGGTGGAAGCACGGGTGGAGATAACGGCGGAAACACCGGTGATCAGATTGCTTCCGGCACCACCATCACCCCGGTGACCGTAACGGTTACGGATACGGACGTGAATGTGCGTACCGGCCCCGGCCTGAGCTACCAGGTGATTGGTTCTGCCCAGAAGGGTGACAAGCTGACCATCACGGAGATTGGCAAGGCAGACGGCCATACCTGGGGCAAATATTCCGGAGGCTGGCTCAGCCTGACCTATACCAATTACAGCGAGCTGACCAAGGAGCCGGAGACCACTCCCACAGAGCCGGAGACCACCGCTCCTACGGAGCCGGAGACCACCGCTCCCACGGAGCCGGAAACCACCGCTCCCACCCAGCCCCCTGCAACCCAGCCCACTTTGCCTCCTACCTCCGAGGGAGAGCAGGAGATTCATAAGGATCCTCCCAGCGGAACGGTGAACCAACCCGCTCCCAAGCCTGAGGAAACCACGGAGGATACCAAGCGGCAGACGGAAAAGACCGAAACCTGGACAGGTTATGTGATTGCGGAAGAGACATCCCTGCGGGAGGACGCAGGAGTCTGCTATGAACAGTCCGGAACCGTCAAGGCGGACACCCTTCTGGAGTTTTCCCAGATTCGGGGAAGCTGGGGCAAGACCAGCGAAGGCTGGGTGAGCCTGAAGGACGTGCAGCTTCTGTCTGTGCCCACGGAGAATGAAGACCTGGCGGATGTGTGGGTCGGACAGGTGTACGACTGCAATCAGCTTTCTTTGCGGAGTGAGCCCACCATCAACAATAACATTACTGGCTGGGTCAACAACGGTGCAGTGCTGACCATTACGGAGATTGTGGAAGAGGAGTCCCAGACCTGGGGCAAGACCGCCGATGGATGGGTGAGCCTCATGTATGTGCGGCTGCTGTCCACGCCGGAATCCTTCCGGGAGAACAATGCCCAGTACTGGACGGCTCAGGTTACCCAGCGTCAGGACAGCCTGGTATACAGCCAGCCCAGCCTGGATGGGGAAGCCATCGCTACCATGCCTGGCGGCAGAGTGGTGACCATTCTGGAAAACCAGGTGCAGGACGGAACCCTCTGGGTAAAGACCTCCCAGGGCTGGATTCTGGGAGACACGGTAAACCTGCTCACAGCCCCTGAGGAGATTTCTCAGGAGGAGGGCAGTGTGATTACCGCTCTGGTAAACACCGAAGATCTGCTCCTTGCCTACAGCCAGCCGGATTCCCAGGAGGAAGCCACCGGCACCCTGGGCATCAACAACCTGGTGCTGATCTACGAAACCAAGACACAGGACGAAGTTCTGTGGGGCAAAACCTCCCAGGGCTGGATTCCTATGGACAGCGTCAAAGAGCTTTCATAAAACAGCAAGGGCCTGCCGGCTTTCCGGCGGGCCCTTTTTCTAAAGAAATCCTTGCAATTTCTGGGATTTTTCAGTATAATAAACTGATTCATTTTACTATTTTGCAAGAGGGACAGACAGTGTATTTAAAATCTTTGGAAATCCAGGGTTTCAAGTCCTTCCCGGACAAGACCCTGATTCGTTTCGGAGACGATATCACCGCCATCGTAGGCCCCAACGGCTCCGGAAAATCCAATATCTCCGATGCCATATTGTGGGTACTGGGAGAGCAGAGCAGCAAGACCCTCCGGGGCGCCAAGATGGAGGACGTGATTTTTGGGGGAACCCAGAAGCGCAGTGCCGTGGGCTTTGCGGAAGCCACCCTGACCCTGGACAATGCCGACCGGGCGCTGCCCTATGATGCAGATCAGGTGATGATTACCCGCCGGTACTACCGCTCCGGAGACAGCGAGTACTATATCAACCGCCAGTCCGCCCGGCTGAAGGACATCAACGAGATGTTCATGGATACCGGCCTGGGCAAGGAGGGTTATTCCAACATCGGTCAGGGCAGAATCGATGAGATTCTGGCTTTGAAAAGCGGTGACCGCCGGGAGATTTTCGAGGAGGCGGCGGGCATTTCCAAGTACCGCCATCGGAAAGAGGAGACGGAGCGGAAGCTGGCTCATACGGAAGACAACCTGATGCGGATCAACGATAAGGTCTCCGAGCTGGAAATGCAGCTGGAGCCTTTGAAGCAGCAGTCGGAAAAGGCCAAGAAATACCTGCTTCTCCGGGAGGAGCTGCAAGGCGTGGAAGTGGCTGTGTGGCTGGATAAGCTGGAGAAGCTCTCCGCCGAGGCCAAGAAAGCGGAGGAGGACTACAATTCCGCCGCCTTCGTACTGGAGCAGGCTCAGGAGGAGCTGAACAACCTCTACACCCAGACAGAGACCATGGGAGGGGACCTGCGGCAGGAAAGCGAGCAGGTGGAAAACCTCCGGGTGCAGGTGAGTATGCTGGAAGGTGCCCGGCAGCAGCTGGAAGGCCAGTGTGCTGTCATCCGGGAGTCCATCCGGCACAATGAGGAGAATATCCGCCGGAACCGGGAGGATTTGCAGGGGCAGGAGAGCCGCAGCAGCGGCATTGCCGCCCAGCTGGACCAGACCCGGGAACGGATTGACCAAATCGGCCGGGAGCTGGGGGAAAACCAGAAAAGTATCGATGATTTTCAGCAGCAGCTGGGTGCCATGACCGCCGATGCCCAGGGCATTACCCGGCAGTTTATGGAGCTGCGGAGCAAGCAGATTCAGCTCACCGGCCAGATTGCCTCCGGGGAGGCGGATTTGCGGGTGCTGGAAACCGCAGCCCAGGAAAATGAGGCAAGAGCCTCCCAGCTTCAGGAGGATCTGAACGCCGGCGCAGGGAAGCGGAAGGAAGCCCAGGAGAACCTGGACCGGTGCCGCCGTCAGCTGGCAAAAGCCCGGGACACGGTGACCGCTGCCGGCAATACCATCTCCGGCTATACCCTCCGGCAGACCACCCGGGCCCAACGCCGTGACCAGCTGGCCCAGGCCGCCGGGAAGGTGAAAGGGGAGCTGGACTCCCTGAACGCCAAGGTGCGGGTGTTCCAGGCTATGGAGGCGGACTTTGAAGGCTACCAGAAATCCGTCCGCCTGGTGATGAAGGAGAGCAAGCGGGGCGCCCTGTCCCATATCCACGCCCCTTTGTCCCAGCTGATTCGTACCCAGGATGCCTATACGGTAGCCATTGAAATCGCCCTGGGAGGCGCCCTTCAGCAGATTGTGACGGACACCATGGAGGACAGCAAAGCCGCCATCGAGTACCTGAAGCGTACCGGCGGCGGACGTGCTACCTTCCTGTCCATTTCCGATACAGAGCCCAAGTCCCTCCGGGAAGCCGGAGTGGAGAATTGCCCCGGCTTCGTGGCCATCGCTTCCCAGCTGGTGGAATGTGAGAAAATCTACCGGGGCATTGTGGAAAATCTCCTGGGCAGAATCGTGATTGCCCGGGATATGGACGCCGCCATCGCCATGGGCCGGAAGTACAACAAGCGGTTCCGGATTGTCACCCTGGACGGCCAGGTGGTGAATACCGGCGGCTCCATGACCGGCGGCTCTGTGAACCGGGAGGCCGGAATCCTCAGCCGGGCCAACGAGCTGCAAAAGCTGCTGGAAAGAAAAAGTCAGCTGGACACGGAGCTTACCCAGCTTCAGGAGCAGCTCCGGGAAGCCCAGCGTGGAGTGGATCAGGTGCAGTTCCAGCTGGAGACCGCCAAGGAGCAGCAGGCGGAGGCAGAGAAGCAGGTGCTGACCCTGGAGGGCCAGGAGAAGCAGCATGAAATCTGGCTGAGCGCTATGGAAAATGCAGAAAATGGCGCAAAGCAGGAGCTGGCGGAGCTGAACAGCCGTCGGCAGAACAGCAGCCGCCAGCAAGGAGCCCTCACCGCCCAGCTGGAGATTTACCGCCGGGAGCTGGAAACCGTACAGCAGGGACTGTCCCAGCTGGAAGGCAGCCAGTCTCAGGCAGAGCAGCTCACCAGTGAAATTACCGATAAGATTACCGCCCTGCGGACCCAGACCGCCGCTTTGGAGGCGGAGCGGGATACCGCCCGGGCCCATATCCGAGATCTGGAGCAGCTGCAGCTGGCCGCCCAGACAGACCGGGAGAAAAAGCTGGCGGATATGAACGCCATCCAGGCGGAGATTACCACCTTGCAGAGGGAGCTTTCCCTACAGGAGGAGAAAAAAGAGGAAAACCGCCGGGAAACCGCCCAGGTGCGGGAGGCGATGGACCAGAGCCTTGCCCGGTACAGCGCCCTGGAGGAGAAAAAGTCCCGGTGCGAGCGGGAGCTGCAGGAGAAGAACAAGTCCATCCTCAATATGCAGCGGGCCTGCGTGCTGCTGGAAGGCAAGCGGGAGACCTCTGCGGTGGAGGAGCGGAACATCGTGGACAAGCTGTGGGACACCTACGGCCTGACTCCCAGCACCGCCGAGGAAAAGCGGGGAAAAATCGAATCCGTAGCAGCCGGAACCCGGCAGATTGGGGATTTGAAGCGGAAAATCTCCGCTTTGGGAACCCCCAACCTGGGCGCCATCGAGGAATACGCCCGGGTCAACGAGCGCTACACATACCTGACAGGCCAGCGGGACGATGTGCAGACCGCCAAAAAGGAGCTGGAAGGGATTATCCGGGAGATTACCGCCCAGATGCGTACCATCTTCGTGGGAGAGTTCGCCAAAATCAACGAGTATTTCGGACAGGTGTTTGAGGAGATGTTCGGGGGCGGCAAGGGTCAGCTTCTTCTGGAGGACCCGGAGGAGCCCCTTACCTGCGGCATTGAAATCCGGGTGCAGCCCCCCGGTAAACAGGTGAAAACCATCACCCTGCTCTCCGGCGGCGAAAAGGCCTTCGTAGCTATCGCATTGTACTTTGCCATCCTCAAGGTCCGTCCCACACCCTTTTGTATGCTGGACGAGATTGACGCCGCATTGGACGACCGGAACGTGGAGCGGTTTGCCACCTATCTGCACAATTTGAGTAAGAAAACCCAGTTTATTGTCATTACCCACCGCCGGGGCACTATGGAAGCCTCGGACGTGCTGTATGGCGTCACCATGCAGGAACAGGGAATTTCCAAACTTCTTCGTCTGGATTTGAATCAGATGGAGGAGTATCTGGGTATTATGGAATAAGGAGAAAGCTATGGGATTTTTTGATAAAATCAAGGCAGGTCTTGCCAAAACCAGAGATGCCATCGGCGCAACCCTGGAAAATGTGTTTTCCGGCTTCTCGGAAATCGACGATGATTTTTATGACGAGCTGGAGGAAAGCCTGATTCTGGCGGACCTGGGAGTGGACACCGCCACCACCGCCGTGGAGCGGCTGCGGAAGGTGATCCGCCAGGAGCACTACAAGACCACCCAGGAGGCCAAGCAGGCTCTGAAGGACATCCTGGTGGATATGCTGTGCGTGGGCGACCCGGAGCTCCACCTGGACACCAAGCCCTCTGTGATTCTGGTCATCGGCGTCAACGGCGTGGGTAAGACCACCACCATCGGAAAGCTTGCCACCCAGTTTACCAAACAGGGTAAAAATGTGCTTCTGGTGGCGGCGGATACCTTCCGGGCAGCGGCAGCGGACCAGCTGGAAATCTGGGCAGGCCGCTCCGGAGCCTCCATCGTCCGCCAGTATGAAGGGGCAGACCCGGCATCCGTTGTGTATGACGGCATCCAGGCTGCCAAAGCAAGAGGAGCGGACGTGATTCTCATCGACACCGCCGGACGGCTGCACAACAAGCAGAATCTCATGAACGAGCTGAATAAAATCAGCCGCATTGTGAACCGGGAGCTGCCGGAGGCCTCCCGGGAGGTGCTTCTGGTGCTGGACGGCACCACCGGCCAGAACGGTCTGATTCAGGCCAAGCAGTTCAAGGAGATTGCCGGTGTCACCGCCATTGCCCTGACCAAGCTGGACGGCACCGCCAAGGGCGGCATCGTGATTGCCGTTGCCCATGATCTGCAGATTCCCGTGAAGTTTGTGGGGGTGGGAGAAAAGGCGGACGACCTGATGCCCTTTGAGGCCAGAGCCTTTGTGGACGCCCTTTTGTAAGGAGATATGGATATGATGAAGGTAGTATTGGCAAGCAAAAACGCCCATAAGCTGCAGGAAATCAGCAAGATTACCGAGAAGTTTGACATGGAGCTGGTGCTGGAATCCCAGGTGGGCGTGGACATCGACGTGGAGGAAACCGGCTCCACCTTTGAAGAAAATTCCTTTATCAAGGCCGAGGCGGTGATGAAGGCCACGGGTCTTCCTGCCCTGGCAGACGATTCCGGCATTGCGGTGGACGCTCTGAACGGCGAGCCGGGCATCTACTCCGCCCGGTACGGCTTTGACCCCAGCCTGGACGACTGGGGACGGCTGGAGCTGCTGCTGAAAAACACGGAGCAGGTTCCCGACGGCAGCCGCCAGGCCCAGTTCGTGTGCGTCATTACCCTGGTGACCCCGGAGGGCCAGGTGATTCAGGCCAGAGGAGAGGCCCATGGTGAGCTGCTGCGGCAGCCGGCAGGGGAAGGGGGCTTCGGCTACGACCCCATTTTCTACTATCCCCCTCTGGGCAAGTCCTTTGCGGAGCTGTCCCCGGAGGAGAAGAACCAGGTTTCCCACCGGGCCCAGGCGCTGAAACTGTTTTACGAGAAATTGAAGGAGGCAGGCTATGCTGACAAGTAAGGAACGGGCCGAGCTGCGGGCAAAGGCCAACGGAATCGAAACCACCCTGATGGTGGGCAAGGAGGGCGTCACCGAAAGCCTGCTGGCAGAGGCGGACAACCAGCTGACCACCCGGGAACTGGTGAAGGGCAAGGTGCTGGAGGCAGCCATGATGACCCCCCGGGAGGTGTCCGACCAGATCTGTGAGGCACTGGGGGCTGAGGGCGTCAGCGTTATCGGCACCAAGTTTGTGATTTACCGCTTCAGCCAGAAGCTTCAGGAGGAGCGGAACCAGACGGGAAGAGCCAAGCGGAAGGCCATCCCTGTGAGCAAGTCCGACCCGGTGCGCAAGGGTCTCCGGGCCCGGCGGCAGGCTGCCAAGAAGCAGCGGGAGCAGAGGAACCAGTACTTCCGCCAGATGGCCATTGACAAGGCCATTGAGAAGCAGCGGGAAAAGCAGCTCCACGGGGAATAAGAAACCCATTTATCCGGTAAAATTCAGGAAAGAGGCGATACTATGCAGCGAATCGGTATCTATGGCGGCACCTTCAATCCCCCCCATCTGGGACATTTGCGGGCGGCAGCCTATGGGGTGAAAGCGCTGGAGCTTACCCGGCTGCTGATGATCCCCTCCTGTGTCTCCCCCCACAAGCAGCACCTGCCCGAGGGGTCTGCCACAGCCCGGCAGCGGCTGGAAATGCTGAAAATTGCCCTGAAGGATGAAGAAAAAATCCGGGTTTCGGATTTGGAACTGAACCGGGGCGGGGAGAGCTATACCTGGGAGACGGTGCAGCAGCTGAAAAAAATCTACCCCATGGCAGAGCTGATTCTCTTTATGGGAACGGATATGTTCTTGTCCTTTGACAGCTGGAAAAAGCCGGAAGTCATTATGGAAAACGCCTCCATCGGCGTGTTTTACCGGGGCCTGCCCGGGGAGATGGAGAACATTGTGGCCCAGAAAATCCGCCTGGAATCCCAGGGGGCCAAGGTCTATTTGATTCATAATCCCCTGACGGTGATTTCCTCCACGGATTTGCGGCGGCTTCTGGTGTTCCAATGTGCCGACAGCTTCCTGCCGGAGGGGGTAGGGGACTACATCCGGGAAAATCACCTCTACGGCACCGGCAGAAGCTACCGCCAGCTTCCCATGGAGGAGCTGGAAAAGACGGTGGTGGGGCTTCTCAAGCCCAGCCGGGTGGCCCATGTGCTGGGGTGCCGGGACACGGCACGGCAGCTGGCGGAAATCTGGGGGGCAGACCCGGTGGACGCCGCCAGAGCAGGCCTTCTCCACGACATTACCAAGGCGCTGGACGGGCCTTTGCAATTGACTTTGTGCCAAGGGTACGGTACAATGTTAGATGCTTTTTCTCAGGAAAACCCCAAAACCCTCCATGCCCTCACGGGCAGCCTGGTGGCAGAGCGGATTTTCGGAGAGAACCCGGCGGTGGTGCGGGCCATCCGCTCCCATACCACGGGAATGCCCCACATGAATACCCTGGACAAGATTATTTATGTGGCGGATTATATGGAGCCCAACCGGGATTTCCCCGGGGTGGAGGAGCTGCGGCACCTGGCTGTGACGGATTTGGACGGCGCACTGCGCCGGGGACTGGAAATGACCATCTCCGTATTGCAGCAGGAGGGGAAAACCGTCTCCCCGGAATCGGCCCAGACCCTTGCCTGGCTCAACGAGCAGAAATAAACCTTCCTTCAGAAAGGATTGAAAATTATGTTAACAGCAAAAGAAGTGGCCTACGAGGTTACCAAGGCGCTGGACAGCAAAAAAGGCCAGGACATCAAGCTCCTGAAAATCGACAAGGTATCCAGCCTTGCAGACTATTTCCTCATTTGCACCGGCACCTCCAACACCCATGTCAAGACTCTCTGCGACTTTGCGGAGTACACCCTGGAGCAGCTGGGGGAACCCCTGCTGGGCCGGGAGGGACACCGGGGCAACTCCTGGGAGCTGCTGGACTACGGCAGCATTGTTGTTCATGTGTTTACGGAAGAAGCCCGGCAGTTCTATTCTCTGGAACGGCTGTGGGCCGATGCGGAGCAGGTGGACATCAGCACCATTGTGACAGAAGAAAACTGAAAAGAGGGTAAGAAGGAAATGAATTACGAATTTACTGCCATTGAGGAAAAGTGGCAAAAAATCTGGGAGGATAAGAAGCTGTACCAGGCGATGAACGGCAGTGACAAGCCCAAGTTCTACGGTCTGGTGGAGTTCCCTTACCCCTCCGGCGCAGGCCTCCATGTGGGACATCCCCGTCCCTACACCGCTATGGACATTATCGCCCGGAAGAAGCGGATGAGCGGCTACAATGTGCTCTTCCCCATGGGCTATGATGCCTTCGGCCTGCCCACGGAAAACTATGCCATCAAGAACCACATCCATCCTCGGGTAGTGACGGAGAACAATATCAAGCAGTTCCGCCGCCAGCTGAAGGCCCTGGGCTACAGCTTTGACTGGGACCGGGAGATCAACACCACCGACCCCAAGTACTTCAAGTGGACCCAGTGGATTTTCCTGCAAATGTATAAGCGGGGCCTTGCCTACAAGGCCAAGATGCCCGTCAACTGGTGCACCAGCTGCAAGTGCGTCCTGGCCAATGAAGAAGTGGTGGAGGGCGTGTGCGAGCGCTGCGGAAGCCCGGTCATCCGGAAGGAAAAGAGCCAGTGGATGCTGCGCATTACCAAGTACGCCGACCGGCTCATTGACGACCTGGAAGGCCTGGACTTCATCGACCGGGTGAAGGCCCAGCAGATCAACTGGATTGGCCGCTCCCATGGTGCCGAGGTAAAGTTCTCCTCCACCCTGGGAGATGAGATTCTGGTATACACCACCCGTCCTGACACCCTGTTCGGCGCCACCTACATGGTGCTCTCTCCTGAGCACGCATTGGTTGCCAAGTGGATGGACAAGCTCTCCAACCCGGAGGAAATTCGGGCTTACCAGGCCAAGGCCGCTGCCAAGTCCGACCTGGAGCGTACCGAGCTGAACAAGGAAAAGACCGGCGTGAAGCTCCAGGGCGTTATGGGTATCAACCCGGTAAACGGCAAGGAGATTCCCATTTTCATTTCCGACTATGTCCTTTCCACCTACGGCACCGGCGCCATCATGGCTGTGCCTGCCCACGATGACCGGGACTGGGCCTTTGCCAAGGCCTTCGGCTGCGACATTATCGAGGTGGTAGCCGGCGGCAATGTGGAGGAGGCCGCCTTCACTTTGAAGGACGACACCGGCATCATGGTCAACTCCGGTTTCCTGAACGGACTGACGGTAGCCCAGGCCATTCCCGTCATTACCAAGTGGCTGGAGGAGCAGGGAATTGGCAAGGCCAAGACCAACTACAAGCTCCGGGACTGGGTGTTCTCCCGTCAGCGTTACTGGGGCGAACCTATTCCCATTGTCCACTGCCCCAAGTGCGGCACCGTCCCGCTGCCGGAGGATCAGCTGCCTCTGCTTTTGCCGGATGTGGAGAGCTATGAGCCCACCGATGACGGCGAAAGCCCCCTGTCTGCCATTGACAGCTGGGTAAATACCACCTGCCCCTGCTGCGGCGGGGAAGCCAAGCGGGAGACGGATACCATGCCCCAGTGGGCCGGTTCCTCCTGGTATTACCTGCGGTACATGGACCCCCACAATGACGAAGCCCTGGCCTCTCCCGAGGCCCTGAACTACTGGAGCCCGGTGGACTGGTACAACGGCGGTATGGAGCATACCACCTTGCACCTGCTCTACTCCCGGTTCTGGCATAAGTTCCTGTACGACATTGGCGTGGTGCCCACCAAGGAGCCCTACGCCAAGCGTACCAGCCACGGTATGATTCTGGGCCAGAATCCCCACTATGTGGGCAATTTCGAAACCCAGGAGGAGAAGGATGCCATGATTGCCAAGTATGGTTCCGATGCTCTCCGGCCTGCGGTGAAGATGTCCAAGAGCCTGGGCAATGTGGTCAATCCCGATGATGTCATCCGGGAATACGGCGCCGACACCATGCGGCTGTATGTGATGTTCATTGGCGACTTTGAAAAGGCTGCCACCTGGTCTCCCAATGCAGTGAAGGGCTGCAAGCGCTTCCTGGACCGGGTTTGGTCCCTGGCCGAGAGCGTCACCGACCAGGAGACGGAGTACAGCCACAGCAATATGAGCCTGATGCACAAGACCATCAAGAAGGTCAGCGAGGACATTGACAACTTAAAGCCCAATACCGCCATCGCTGCCCTTATGACCCTTTTGAACCAGCTGTCCGACAAGGGCTGCAACCGGGCAGAGCTCAAGACTCTCCTGCAGCTTCTGAGCCCCTTTGCTCCTCACATCTGTGACGAGCTGTGGGAGCTGAAGGGCTTTGAAGGCATCTGCTCCGTGACCCAGTGGCCTTCCTACTCCGAGGAGAAGTGCAGGGACGCCGAGGTGACCATGGCCGTGCAGGTCAACGGCAAGCTCCGGGGCACCGTGGTGATGGAGGCCGATCTTCCCAATGAGGAAGTGGTGAAGCTGGCCACCGCCGACGAGAAGATTGCCCGGTTCCTGGAAAAGAACGGCGGCAGCATTGTCAAGACCATCGTGGTGAAGAACAAACTGGTCAATCTGATTGTGAAATAAGCAATTTTTCAAAAAATCTGTCAAAAGATTGATTTCTTTATTGACATTTGCAAACATCTGGCTTATAATAGGAAAGCCGATATGGCCCTGAACGCATCCAGGAAGTAGCCGGATGCCATCGGAGGGAGGGAAAACAATGTCTGAAATTCGCGTAAAGGAGAACGAGTCTCTGGAAAGCGCTCTGCGTCGTTTCAAGCGCAGCTGTGCCAAGGAGGGCGTTATTGCCGAGGTCAAGAAGCGCGAGCATTACGTCAGCCCCAGCCTGAAGCGTAAGCAGAAGTCTGAAGCTGCCCGTAAGAACAAGAGAAAGTTCTATTAATATCCCTCTTGATTGACCTGTAAAACCCGCAGACTTATGTCTGCGGGTTTTTGTCATATAGTTCCCTCAGCTCCTGATAAAGCCCTATAAAGTGGCTGATTCCCAGCTTCTCACCCAGGGACATAAAGCCCTCCAAATCCTCCTTTGTCCGGGTCAGGGTAAATGCCACCTGCTCCTTTTCTGCATAGATACCGTAGTGACAGCAAAGCTCCGGGGAAAAATGGGGCAGGGGAGTGGGCTCCGGCGGCACTTCCCGGTAAGCGGCCCCGGCGGCTGTTACCTGTATGACAGCCCCTTCCAGAGCCACCTCCTGCCAGATGACCCGCCCCGCCCAGGGAGCGAGATGTTCTTTCAGAGGCGTCCAAAGGGGCGGCGGAGGCAGAAACACCGGACAGTCCAAACCTTCCCCATAGAGATGAGACACCCCGGTAATCCCGGGAAGCCGGCGCAAAATGCACTTTGCCACCTGCCGGGTTTCCTTACTTCCTGGGCGCTGAAAGTCCAGCAGCACCCCGGAGCAGCCAAAGCCTTCTACAAAGGTCTGTACCTGCTCCGAGATTTTCTCCGGGTCATGGCGGTCAATGGGAAACTGATCGGTGACAATCAAAAGACTTCCACGGGGAAGGCTCTGGGGCAGGCCTGACACCCCTGTCCCACTGGAGGAGAAGTGACAGCCCAGATAACCGCAGTTTTCAGGAAGCCGGGGGCAGGCTGCCAGTTCCCCCGGGGTCATGGCCAGGTAGAAACCCATGGACAAATACCTCCTGTCATGCTATAATGATGCCAATGCGTATTGCTACACAATATGAAAGAGAGGCTGCCCATATGCCCTTTTCCCTGCTTCCCAAAATGATGGTGCCCGGTATTACGGACCTGACGGAAGAACTGCTGAAGAAGCGAAAGATCCGCCTTCTGATGCTGGATTTTGACAATACCATTGTCCCTTACACCACCAGCACCCCCACAGAGGAGATGGAGCAGTGGCTCAAAAGGATGCAATCATCGGAGATTGCCATTTGCGTGGTGTCCAACAGCAAAAAGGGCAGGGTAAAGGAATTCTGCCGCCAGTATGACATTCCCTGCATCACCCATTCCAAAAAGCCCTTTCCCAAGGGAATCCGCCAGTGCTTGGAGAAGTACCAGATTCCGGCTGAGAACTGCGCTTTGGCAGGGGATCAGATTTTCACGGATGTGCTGGGTGCCAACTGCCAGGGGGTGCAGTCTATTCTGGTAAAGGCAATCCACAATCACAATTTCTGGCTGAGAGCCCGGCATGTGCTGGAGCTGCCTTTCATATTCCTGGCAAGAAAAAGGAGAATCGGATATGAATAATCTTTCCAAGTATTTGACCTTGCTGGAGGAGCCGGGCCTGGGCCTGCTCCTTACCAGCCGGTACAGCCGTCATTACGGTGCACAGGCGGATATTGCCGAGGGCGTGGCCATTGTCACCAAGGCCGGCTGCCGCTACTTCACCGACAGCCGCTACATAGAAGCCGCCCAGAAGGGCATTTCCGGCTTTGAGGTGCTGGAAGTGAATATGCACAATTCCTATACCCAGCGCTTGCTGGACGCCATCCGGGATTTCGGTATTACCGCCCTGGGCTATGAGGAGCATTCCATGACCGCCGGGGAGCTTCTCCGGTATCAGGACACCCTGGGGGTGAAGCTCATCCCCATGGACGGAAAAATCAACAGCTTCCGCAGCGTCAAGGAGCCCTGGGAGCTGGAGCGGATGCAAAAGGCCCAGGACATTACGGACGAGGCTTTCTCTAAGGTTCTTAAGAGAATCCACGCCGGCATGACAGAAAAGGAAGTCCAGGCGGAACTGATCTACTGCCTGTATGCCTGCGGCGGAGAGGGGCTGTCCTTTGACCCCATTGTAGTGTCCGGCCCCAATACCAGCCTGCCCCACGGCGTTGCCACCGACCGGGTGATTGAGCCCGGAGACTTCATCACCATGGACTTTGGCGTCATCTGGCACGGCTACTGCTCCGATATGACCCGCACCGTGGCAGTGGGCTATGCCACGGAGGAGATGAAGAAGGTCTATGACACGGTGCTGAAAGCCCAGCTGGCAGGCATTGCCGCCATCCGGGTAGGTGCCACCGGCCAGGAGGTGGACGGCGCTGCCCGGAAGGTGATTGCCGACGCCGGATACGGTGAATTTTTCTGCCACAGCTTCGGTCACAGCTTAGGCCTGGAGGTTCACGAGAACCCCGGCTGCTCTCCCAGAAACCCGGAGCCCATGGCGGAAAATGTGGTCACATCCGCCGAGCCGGGGATTTATCTGCCGGGAAAATTCGGCGTCCGAATTGAGGATGTGCTGATTTTCAAGGAGAACGGCAGTGAAAATCTGACCCATAGCCCCAAGGAACTGATAATTATTTGAAAAAACTTTATCTTTCCCCTTGAAAAAATCGGATTTTTCGGTTAAAATATATCAGTCGAGTTATGTACACATTTTGCTCTTTTCCGGGCGCGTTTTAGGAGGATAATTAAATGATTTCTGTCAGCGATTTCAGAAACGGCGTAACCTTCGATATGGACGGAAAGGTTATGCAGATCATCGAGTTCCAGCATGTAAAGCCTGGTAAGGGTGCTGCATTCGTCCGTGTGAAGATGCGAAATGTCATCACCGGCGGCGTTACCGAAACCACCTTCAACCCCAACGACAAGTACCCCACCGCCTACATTGAGCGGAAGAAGATGGAGTACTCCTACAACGACGGGGATCTGTACTACTTCATGGATCCGGACACCTTCGAGCTGGTGCCCATCGAGAAGAGCGCTCTGGACGACACCTTCCGTTTCGTGAAGGAGAACGATGTCTGCACCGTTATGAGCTATAAGGGCAACGTGTTCGGCATCGAGGCTCCCCGGTTCGTGGACCTGGTGGTCACCTCCACCGAGCCTGGCTTCGCCGGCAACACCGCTACCAACACCCTGAAGCCTGCCACCCTGGAGACCGGCGCTGAGATCAAGGTGCCTCTGTTCATCAACGAGGGTGACAAGATCAACATTGATACCACCACCGGTGAGTACCTGGGCCGTTCCAAGGCTTAATAAGGAGAATTTCTATGACGATTTCTGAGAAGTCCGCATACCTGAAGGGCCTGATGGAGGGCCTGAAGCTGGATACCGACAAGGCAGAGGGCAAGCTGATTGCCGCCATGGTGGAGCTGCTGGGGGACATCTCCAAGAAGCTCACCGATGTGGAGGACACCACCATTGCCATCTCCGATGAGCTGGATGAGATCGAGGAAGATCTGGACGCCATCGAGGACTACATCCTGGATGAGGACGACTACGACGACGAAGACGACTACGAGGACGACTTCGACGACGAGGAGGACGAGGACTCCGAGGAGGGCTTCGACTTCGGCGATGAGGACACCACCGTTTACGAGGTGCAGTGCGCCTGCGGTGAGGTCATCGACTTCGACGAGGAAACCCTGGAATCCGGCAGCATTGTCTGCCCCAACTGCGGCGAGCTCCTGGAGTTCACCACTGAGGATGTAGAAGAGGAATAATCTTCCAAACACAAAACTGCCCCGATTTTTCGGGGCAGTTTCTTTTTCTTGCAAATTTGCAGATTCTCTGCTATAATATAGGCATAATCCATAAAGGAGGGCTTGCTATGCAAGATATTGGTGTGCAATATCACATCCGCTGTAAAGAAGGGGATGTGGGGCGGTACTGCTTCCTGCCCGGTGACCCGGGCCGCTGCGAGGCCATTGCCCGGCATTTTGACAATCCGGTTCATGTAGGCATGAATCGGGAGTATAACATTTATACCGGCACGCTCCTGGGGGAGAAGGTTTCCGTGTGTTCCACCGGCATCGGCGGCCCCTCTGCGGCCATTGCCATGGAGGAGCTGACTGCCATCGGCGCCGACACCTTTATCCGGGTGGGTACCTGCGGCGGTATCGATTTGAATGTACTTCCGGGAGATGTGGTGGTAGCCACCGGTGCCATCCGGTTTGAACATACATCCTTTGAGTATGCCCCTGCTGAGTTTCCTTCGGTGCCGGATTTTGATGTGACCCTGGCTCTGCGGGATGCAAGCCTTGCCTTGGGCTACCGTACCCATACGGGCGTGGTGCAGTGCAAGGATTCCTTCTACGGTCAGCACTCCCCGGAAAAATCCCCTGTGTCCTATGAGCTTCTGCAAAAGTGGGAGTCCTGGAAGCGTCTGGGTGTCAAGGCCAGCGAGATGGAGTCTGCCGCCTTGTTTGTGGTAGCGGCAGCCCTGGGAGTCCGGTGCGGCAGCTGCTTCCATGCCGTGTGGAATCAGGAGCGGGAGAAGCTGGGTATGCAAATGCCCATGACGGAGGACACCTCCGGTGCCATCCGGGTAGGCATTGAGGCTGTGAAGCGGCTGATTGCCCAGGACAAGGAGAAAGCCTGAGGCCATGAAAGGCTACTGGCTGGAAGGGCTGGGGGTGGTTGCCCAAGTGCTTTTGTACTATCTGTGGCCCATGTTTGCCGGCCCCACAGACGGCATTGCAGTGGTTCTTCTGATTTTTATGGGGACACTGGTGCTCTCCGGCGCATTGGGAATGGGCTCCGGAAAAAAGATAAAGTTTCTCTATCCGGTGCTGGCAGGGGTGCTTTTCCTGCCCTCCATCCCCATCTATTACAATGAAAGCGCCTGGATCCACGCCCTTTGGTACTTTGCCGTTTCCGCTTTCGGTATCGGGACAGGTTCTTTGATTCGGTATCTGTTCCTCACCTTGCAGGGAAAAGGCAAAAAATAACAGAAAAAACGGTGCAATCCTTTTAGGACTGCACCGCTTTTTTATGCTTTGCAGTTTTCGGCCCGGGCTTTCTGCGCGGGCTTCGGAGCGGATAGTTCCTTCGTGGGAATCTGGGAGAGAATCACCGCAAGGAACACCAGGGCGCAGCCAATCCCTTCCCAGAGGGTGAGGGTGTCCCCCAGAAGAATCCATCCGAACAGCAGGGCAAAGGCGGACTCCAGGCTCATAATCAGGGAAGCGGAGGCACTTTCCAGATGCCGCTGCCCCAGAATCTGCAGGGAGAAGGCAATACCCAGAGACAGGATACCGGCGTAGCAAAGAGGCAGCCAGCAGCTGACAATCTGACTCCACACAGGGGCCTCCGCAGCAAACATCACAATTCCGGACAGAACCGTGCATACAAGGCATTGAATGAGATTCAGTGCCAGGGGGTCCGTATCTCCTGCAAACCGCTCCACCATGATAATCTGCACGGCAAACATGAGAGCACAGGCCAGAAGGAACAGGTCTCCGGGGCTGACGGAGGTAACTCCCACACAGCTCAGGCAGTACAGCCCCACCACCGCCAGCAAGGCACTGACAGGAATCATTCTGGAGGGCCGCTTGCCCAGGAAGATACCAAGAATGGGCACCATGACAATATACATGGCAGTCAGAAAAGCGGATTTACCCGGGTCGGTATTCACCAGCCCCACCTGCTGCAGGTTGCTGGCAAGAAACAAAGGGATGCCGCAGAGGATTCCGGCTTTCCACAGCTTCTTGCTCCTGAAATCCCCGAAAAAGGGCTTTTTCCCTCTCTGTCTCAGATCCCGCAGCCCGATGAGCAGCAGCAGCGCCGCCACCGCCAGCAGTCCCCGGACAGCCTGGAAGGTAAAGGGCCCCATGTAGTCCATACCCACACTTTGGGCAATGAAGGCGGAGCCCCAGATAATGGTTGCCAGCAGCAGGCTGGCGATTCCTTTGAATTTATTTTGCATAATGAATCACCTGCCATACTCTACCACATTCCGGGGATTTTTGCAAGCCGGAGGAATTGCATTTTCCTTTGTATGTGCTATAATAGGAAAAAACCACTTAGGAGGTTGACTATGGAAGAAATCACGAAAATCCGCAGCCGGGAAGAGATTCCCGTGGAGGACACCTGGGCCACAGAGGATATGTATCCCAGCGACGAAGCCTGGGAGGCAGAACTGGCTACCCTGGAGGATGACAAAGCCCTTCTTTCCGGTTTTGCCGGACACCTGTCTGACTCAGCCGAAAAGCTCCTGGACTACCTGATCAATATGGAGCGGGTGGACAGCAAGGCAGACCTTCTTGGCAATTACTGTATGCGCAAGGCCGATCAGGATACCCGTGAGGCAAAATACCAGGCCATGAGCGGTAAATTTATGAGCGCTGTAGTGTCCCTGGGCGCTGCCGTCAGCTTTGAAACCCCGGAGATCCTGGCCATTCCCGACGAAACTCTGGCAGAGTTCTATGCCGTATGCCCGGGCCTGGAGCGGTACCGCCGGTACCTGACCAACCTGCGCCGGAAGAAGGACCATGTGCTCAGCCCCAGCGAAGAGAAGCTCCTGGCTGCCGCCGGTGAGATTTCCCAGACTCCCAGCAGCACCTACAGCATGTTTGCCGATGCGGACCTGACCTTCCCCGATGCGCTGGACAGCCAGGGAAAAGCCCATCCCATCAGCCAGGGTACCTATATCGCCTGCCAGGAGAGCCCGGACCGGGTGCTGCGGAAGAATTCCTTTGAGAGCCTGTACCACACCTTTGCCCAGTTCAAGAACACCGCTGCCAGCCTGCTGGACAGCCAGAACAAGCAGCTGAAGTTCTTTGCCGAGGCCCGGAACTTCCCCAACGCCTTTGAGGCTTCTTTGTTCCGCACCCAGGTACCCACTTCCGTATACCGGAACCTGATTGATACGGTGCATAAAAACCTGGATAAAATGCATCGTTATGTAGCGCTGCGGAAGAAGCTCCTGGGACTGGAGGAGCTGCATTTTTACGATATTTATACGCCTTTGGTGCAGGAGGCAGACAAGAAGATTCCCTTTGCCGAAGCCAAGCAGACGGTATACGATGCCCTGGCCCCTCTGGGTGAGGACTACCGGAAGATTCTGAAGGAGGGCTTCGACAATCGTTGGATTGATGTGTACCAGAACGTGGGCAAGCGCAGCGGTGCTTATTCTGCCGGTGCCTCCGTCCACCCCTATGTGCTGCTGAACTACTCCGGCACCCTGGACAGCCAGTTCACCCTGGCCCACGAGATGGGCCACGCCCTCCACTCCTACCTGTCCAACAAGACCCAGAACCCCATCGATGCCAACTATGTCATTTTCGTGGCAGAGGTGGCCTCCACCTGCAACGAGGCACTGCTCATGGAGTACCTGCTGGGCAAGACCACGGACAAAAAGGAGCGGGCATACCTCATCAACCACTTCCTGGACCAGTTCCGGGGAACTTTGTACCGCCAGACCATGTTTGCGGAGTTTGAGCTGAACATCGGCCAGATGGTGGCGGAGGGCAAGACCCTGACTGCCGAGGTGCTGTGCCAGGAGTACCGCCGTCTGAACGAGCTGTACTACGGCCCCGACATTGTGGTGGACGAGGAGATTGCCATGGAGTGGGCAAGAATCCCCCATTTCTACTACAACTACTATGTGTTCCAGTACGCCACCGGCTACTCTGCCGCCATCGCCCTGTCCAAGCGGATTCTGAAGGAAGGGGAGCCGGCAGTGAAGGACTACCTGAACTTCCTCTCCGGCGGCTGCTCCAAGACCCCCATCGACCTGCTGAAGGGCGCCGGCGTGGATATGACCAGCCCGGAGCCTGTGGACCAGGCTCTGTCCCTGTTCGGTCAGCTGCTGGATGAGATGGAAGCTCTCATGGAAGGCTGAGCCATGGAGCCCCTGTTTTTGCCAACGCTGCACACCTTTGCCATGAACAACATCTTCACCGGGTCTTACGGTCTGCTTCGCTTCCGGGCGGTGCCCAATGTGATTATGCGCACCCCCAAGGAGGTGGACATGGAGCAAAGCTCCATCCATGTGGAGTACTGGCACGGGCTGTACTGCTACGAGAAAAGCCAGATGGAAGGGGAGGCCACCTTCCCCATGAGTGAGGAAGGCCGCAGTGCCATGCTTTCCTGGCTGCAGGAAAAAATCTGAAAACGGCTGCCGGTTCGTTCTGAGAACCGGCAGCTTGTTTCGAAAAAACATTGACAAAAATTCCTTTTGTGCTAAAATATAGTGGAATATGCAAAGGCAATGGGAAAGCCAAGCGGTGAACTCCGTTTCAGAGAGAGGGGAGAAGGTGAAAACCCCTTATGGACGCAGCCTGCAAGCCACTTTCTTCGCCCCCCGGGAGGACCGGGGCGGGTGCTCCCGTTACAGAGCAGCCAAGATGCCGGGTTTCCCGGTAAATTAGGGTGGTACCGCGAGAAGCCTCGCCCCTATGCAGGGGAGAGGTATTTATTTTTGTAATTTTATGTGGAGGTAGAATCCAAATGAGCAAAAAAACCTATGGAGTAAACGAGCTGCGTGAGATGTTCCTTTCCTTCTTCGAGTCCAAGGAGCACCTGCGCCTGCCCAGTTTCTCCCTGATTCCCCAGAATGACCAGTCCCTGCTTCTCATCAATTCCGGCATGGCTCCCATGAAGCCCTACTTCAAGGGCGAGGTGGAGCCTCCCAGAAGAAGAATCTGCACCTGCCAGAAGTGTATCCGTACCGGCGACATCGACAACATCGGCAAGACCGCCCGTCACGGCACCTACTTCGAGATGCTGGGCAACTTCTCCTTCGGCGACTACTTCAAGCACGAGGCCATCGCCTGGAGCTGGGAGTTTTTGACCAAGGTGGTAGGCCTGGAGGAAGACCGGCTGTACCCCTCCATCTATGAAAACGATGACGAGGCTTTTGAAATCTGGAATAAGGAAATCGGCATCCCTGCGGAGCGGATTTTCCGGTTCGGCAAGGCAGATAACTTCTGGGAGCACGGCTCCGGCCCCTGCGGCCCCTGCAGCGAGATCTACTACGACCGGGGGGAGAAGTACGGCTGCGGCAAGCCGGACTGCACCGTAGGCTGCGACTGCGACCGTTACATGGAAGTGTGGAACAATGTGTTCTCCCAGTTTGACAACGACGGCCACGGCAACTACACCGAGCTGGTGCAGAAGAACATCGACACCGGCATGGGCCTGGAGCGTCTGGCTGTGGTGTGCCAGGACGTGGACAGCCTGTTCGATGTGGACACGGTTATGAACATCACCAACCATGTCACCGCCATCACCGGCGCTTCCTATGGCCAGAGCCATAAGACCGATGTATCCCTCCGGGTTATTACCGACCATATCCGGGCAGCAACCTTCATGATTGCCGACGGCGTCCAGCCCACCAATGAGGGCAGAGGCTATGTGCTGCGTCGTCTGCTCCGCCGGGCTGCCCGTCACGGCAAGCTCCTGGGTGTGAACAAGCCCTTCCTGTTTGAAGTGGTGGAGACGGTCATCCGGGAGAACGAGAACCACTACACCTACCTGCGGGAGCGGGCTGAGCACATTGTCCGGGTGGTGCGCAATGAGGAAGAGAACTTCGCCCGTACCATCGACGGCGGCATGCGGATTTTCGGTGAGATGCTGGCTGCCCACAAGGAAAAGGGCGAGACCCTGTTCTCCGGCGCCGATGCCTTCAAGCTTTATGATACCTACGGCTTCCCCATCGACCTGACCATGGAGATGGTGGCAGACGAGGGTATGGAAGTGGACGAGAAGGCCTTTGCCCAGCTTATGCAGGAGCAGAAGGTGCGGGCAAGAGAGGCACGGAAGGCCCTGGGCGACCTGGCCTGGTCCGGCATTGACCTGGGCCTGGACAACACTCCCACCGCCTTTGTGGGCTACGATACCAATACTGCCGATGCCAGGATTCTGGCTGTCTGCGTGGGAGACGAAGTGACCGGCTCCATCACTGGCGGCGAGGAAGGCATCCTGGTGCTGGATAAGACCCCCTTCTATGCAGAGATGGGCGGCCAGGTGGCTGACCAGGGCGTGATTCTCCTGGGAGACAGCCGCTTCAAGGTCACTAACGTGCAGAAGGACAAGGGCGGCAAGTACCTCCACTCCGGCACCATGGTGAAGGGCTCTTTGAAGGTGGACGATGTGGTGTGCGCCTCCATCGATGTGGAGCGGCGGAAGGCTATTATGCGTGCCCATACCGCAACCCACCTGCTGCAAAAGGCTCTGAAGAGCGTGCTGGGTGACCATGTGCATCAGGCAGGCTCTCTGGTAGAGCCGGACCGGCTGCGTTTTGACTTTACCCACTACTCCGCCCTGACTGCCGAGGAGCTGGCAAAGATTGATTCCCTTGTCCAGGCTTCCGTGCTGGAGGGCTACCCTGTGGACATCCGGGAGATGCCCATTGAGGAAGCCAAGGCCAAGGGTGCAGCCGCCCTGTTCAATGAAAAGTACGGCGATGTGGTCCGGGTGGTCAACATGGGCGGCTACTCCATCGAGCTGTGCGGCGGTACCCATCTGGACAACACCGCAAAGGTGGGCCCCTTCCGGATTGAGAGCGAAGGCTCCGTGGCCTCCGGTGTCCGGAGAATCGAAGCCCTGACCGGCCGTGCCTGCCTTGCAGATATGGAGAAGAACCGGAAGTATGTATACAGCGCCTGCGCCATGCTGAAGACCACTCCCTCCGAGCTGAACCACAAGCTGGAGACCCAGCTGGAGGAGATCAAGGCTCTGAAGCGCTCCATTGAGATGTTCAAGTCCAAGGAGACCGCCGGCGAAGTGGAGCGTTGCCTGTTTGGTGCCCATACCGTTGGGGATTTCCATGTGGTGACTGCCAATGTGCCCGAGGCGGATGCTGCCAAGCTGCGGCAGATGGGCGATGCCCTCCGGGATCGGGACAGCTCTGTGGTGGCGGTACTGTCCGCAGTGAACGACGGAAAGATTACCTTCCTGGCGGTCTGCGGCAAGGATGCCGTGGCAAAGGGATTGAAGGCCGGCGAGCTGGTGAAGCAGGTCTGCTGCTGCTGCGGCGGTTCCGGCGGCGGCAAGCCCGACAGCGCCATGGGCGGCGGCAAGGACCTTTTGAAGGTGGACAATGCCCTGGCTATGGTTGACGATTACGTGGCTGAGAAGCTGAAATAAGCCCTGTGTGCGCCGCCGTTTGGCGGCGCACTTTTTAGAAAGAGAGGAGAGGGCCATGCGGAAGCTCATGTGGTTTACCTTGGGATTCGGGGGCATTACCGGCCTGGGAATGTTCCTGACGGACCCTTTGCAGTATCTGATTCTGGCCTTTCTCTGCCTGACATTGGGCGTTTTCTTCCGAATCCTGTCCCCATCCTGGGGCCGGGTGGTGCTGATGGCTATGGCAGGTGGAACTGTGGGAGCCCTTTGGCTCTTTGCCTATGGTCAGGTGTACCTGGCGCCCCTGAAGACTTTGGATGAAAAGCCCCAAAACCTGGTCATTGAGGCTGCCGATTATCCTGTCGAGACCCAGATGGGCCAAACCGCAGACGGCAATGTGACCCTGGCTGGAAGAACCTATAAAATCCGGTTTTATCTGGACCAGGGAGAGACAGTTTGCCCGGGGGACAAGATTCATGGCACCTTCTCCCTGCGCTTTACCCCGGAAATGGACAATGCCTACTATCCCGGACTGGGGATTTTTCTAATGGGATACCCGGTGGGAAATCCGGTGGTGGTGCCGGGAGACCCCCTTCCATGGCAATACTTCCCGGCCCAGCTGCGCCGCAGCGCCATGGACACCATCGCCAATCTTTTTCCATCGGATACGGCAGGCTTTGCCCAGGCGCTGCTTTTGGGACAGACGGAGAACATGTCCGCCGAAACAGACAGAATCCTGGAGCAAAGCGGCATCCGCCATGTGGTGGCGGTATCGGGGCTTCATGTATCCATCCTTTTCGGTTTGGTGCATTTGCTCACCCGGAGAAAGCGTTGGCTGACGGCGCTGGTGGGAATTCCGGTGCTGCTGCTGTTTTCCGGGGTGGCGGGATTCTCTCCGTCCATTGTCCGGGCCTGTGCCATGCAGGTGCTGATGATTCTGGCAATGCTGTGGGAGCGGGAATATGACCCGCCCACCGCTCTGGCCTTTGGTGCCGGGATTTTGCTCCTGTGGAATCCCTACACCATTACCTCGGTGAGCTTCCAGCTTTCCGTGGGCAGTATGGCGGGCATTTTCCTGATTTCCGGAAAAATCCGGGGTTACCTCATGGACCGGAAGCGCCTGGGCAGATGGAACCGGAAAACACTGCCGGGCCGGATAGCAGCCTGGGGTGCAGCCTCCTTTTCCGTTACCATGGGGGCTATGCTGATAACAACCCCAATATGCGCCTATTATTTTGGCACGGTCAGCCTGGTCAGTCCCATTTCCAATCTTCTGCTCCTTTGGCTCATTACCTGGATTTTCTACGGTATCATTCTGTGTTTACTGGTGGGAGGCTTCCTGGCACCGCTGGCAGGCTTCCTTGCCCAGGTGGTATCCTGGGGCATTCGGATTGTTCTGGGAGGGGCAAAGGTATTGGGAAACCTGCCCTATGCTACCATCAGTACGGAAAATGTGTACCTGCTGGGCTTTCTTGTGTTTGCTTATGTGCTTGTCATATTATTTTTGTTCCTGCGGCCCAAAAAGCCCCGGCTTTTGTGTGTCTGCCTTGCCATAGGTCTGGTTTCCAGCATCTTCTTTTCCACCATGGAGCGGTTTACGGACTCCTACCGGATTACGGTGCTGGACGTGGGACAGGGCCAGTGCGTCCTGATTCAATGCGGCGGGGACTGCTTTGTGGTGGACTGCGGCAGCCAGTCGGGAAGCCAGACAGGGGAATGGGCGGCGGACGCCCTGAAGGACCAGGGAATTACCCGAATCTCCGGTCTGATTCTGACCCACTATGATTTTGACCACACCTCCGGAGCCCGGGAGCTGATGGAACTGGTGGAGACGGACACTTTGTATCTGCCCCATACCCCGGAGGCAGACAGAACCCTTGCCCAGGGAGTGGAGCAGGTCTACTGGATCAGCACCCTTCTGGAGCTTCCCTGCGGAACAGGGAAAATTACCATTTTACCCGGGGAAAAGGACAGCACCGGGAACGAAAACAGCCTGTGTATCTTGTTTCAGGCGGAAAACTGTGATATACTGATTACCGGCGACCGGAACCAGGAAGGGGAGGCATACCTGTTGGAGCAGATAGACCTGCCCCGGCTGGATGCGCTGATTGTGGGCCACCACGGAGCGGACTCCTCCACCGGACTGGCCTTGCTGGAAAAGACCCGTCCGGCTACGGCGGTGATTTCCGTGGGAGCGGAGAACGGCTACGGCCATCCCCAGCCTGAGGTTCTGCAGCGGCTGGAGCTGTTTGGCTGCCGGGTGCTGCGAACCGACCAAAACGGTACCATTGTATTGCGAGGGTGATTTGTTGTGAAAAAAGAGAGCCGGCAGGAAAACAGCCTGGACATTTTGAAAAGGGACATCCGAAACAAGACTGCCGGACGGCTGTACTTTTTTTACGGAGAGGAGATTTTCCTCCTGCACCATTATCTGGAGCAGCTGCAAAAGCTGCTGCTTGACCCCCTTACCGAGGCCTTCAATTTTCATAAACTGACCAACGAAACCTTTACTATCCAGGACTTCCTGAACGGGGTGGAAAACCTGCCTATGATGGCGGAGCATACCCTGGTCTGGGTGGATGAGGTGGATATCTTCAAGCTGCCGGAGGCGGACCGGGAGAAGCTGGCCCAGACCTTCTGCGACATTCCCGACTATTGCACCGTGGTGTTCACCTACGAAACCACCCCCTGGAAGCCGGATAAGCGGCAAAAAAAGCTATGGACTGCGGTGGAATCCAACGGCTGCCCGGTGGAGTTTCCCAAGCAGGATGCCAGGAGCCTGGTTCCCTGGATTGGGCGGCATTTTGCCGCAGCCGGTAAGAAAATCTCCCCGGAGCTTTGCACCTACCTGATGGAGATTACCGGGGGCACCATGACCGCATTGGCAGGGGAAATCGGCAAAATCTGCGCCTATGCCCCGGGCGAGACCATTGAAAAAAGCCACATCGACAGCGTGACCGAGCCGGTGCTGGACGCAGTGGTGTTCCAGATGACAGACCTTATGGGCGCGGGAGAATACGGCAAAGCCCTTCTGAAGCTGGGCCAGCTGCTGAAAATGCAGCAGGAGCCTTTGAGCATTTTGGGAGCCATCGGCAGCCACTTCCGGCGCCTTTCCGCCGCCAGAACCCTTATGGACCGGGGCAGACCCTCCGGGGAGCTGATGCGCCTTTGCGGTATGTCTGATTATGCCGCAAGAAGAACCATGCAGGCTGCGGGACGCTTTTCCCCCCGTTTCTGCCGGACGGCAGCGAACCTGGTGCTGGAAACGGACTACGCCATCAAAACCTCCTATGACGACCCCCAGCGGCTTTTGGAGCTGCTGGTGCTGCGGCTTTCCCAGGAGGCAAGAAATGGTTAAGGTGCGAGAGGCCATTGTGGTGGAAGGCCGGTACGATAAAAACACCCTGTCCCAGATTGTGGACGCCCCCATCCTGGAAACCAACGGCTTTGGAATTCTCAAGGATAAGGCCCAGCTGAGCTTGCTGCGCCGGGTGGCTGCAACCCGGGGACTGATTGTATTCACCGATTCCGACGGAGCCGGTTTTGTAATCCGGAACTTTCTCAAAGGTGCCATTCCAAAAGAGCACCTGCTCCATGCCTACATTCCCGACATCCCCGGCAAGGAGCGGCGGAAGGCCTCCCCGGGAAAAGAGGGAAAGCTGGGCGTGGAGGGCATGACCCCGGAGATTATTCTCCGGGCCCTCCGGGCATCCGGTGCCCATATGGAGGATACCCTGGGCAAGACCCGGGGTAATATCACCAAGCAGGACTTTATGGAGCTGGGTCTCTCCGGGGGAGCGGACAGCAGTGTAATGCGGAAAAAGCTCCTGCAAAAGCTGGAGCTTCCGGAGCATATGAGCAGCAACGCTTTGCTGCAAGCGGTGAATTTACTGTACGAATTGGAAGATTTCAAGAGAATTGTGGAAGATTTGGAGTAAGAAATGATTGACATTTCCGTCAAAAACTTAACGAAGTTCTTTGTAATAGGAGAAAACCTCCTGGAGGATCTCACCTTTGAGATTCAGGAGGGGGAGCGGGTGGCCATTCTGGGGCGCAACGGCTGCGGAAAGACCACCCTGTTCAAGATTCTCACCGGGGAGATGGATTACGACTCCGGCGAGGTGTTCGTCAATCCCAACAAGCGCCTGGGGCTCATCTCCCAGATTCCCCGGTTCCCGGAGGGCTACACGGTGGAGGATGTACTCCGCTCCGCCTTTGCCCCGCTGCTGAAAATCCGAAGCCGGATGGAGGCTCTGGAGGAGCAGATGGGCAGCGGTGCCACTCAGGAGATGCTCCGGGAGTACGACAGCCTGACCAACCGCTTCCAGGCCGGCGGCGGCTACGATATGGATGTGGAAACGGAGAAAATCTGCAACGGCCTGGGCATCACCCGGGAGCAGCGGCAGCAGCTGTTCGACAGCCTCTCCGGGGGCGAGCGCACCCGGATGAACCTGGCCCGGCTGCTGCTGGAAAAGACGGACATTCTGCTGCTGGACGAGCCTACCAACCACCTGGATCTGCGGAGCGTGGAGTGGCTGGAAGGCTATATCCGGGGCTTCAAGGGAACGGTGCTGGCCATCTCCCACGACCGGTATTTCCTGGACCAGGTGGCCCAGCGGGTCATTGAGATTACCGACGGCCATTGTGAGCATTATTCCGGAAACTATTCCTTCTACATCGAGGAAAAGCAGAACCGATTTAACCTGCAAATGAAGCAGTACCAGCAGGAGCAGGCCAAGCTGAAGCAGCTGGGCTACACCGTGGAGCGGATGAAGGGCTGGGGCATCAACAACCGCACCTTGTACCGCCGGGCCATGTCCATTCAGCACCGGATGGAGCGGATTGAAAAAACCAAGCGCCCCACCACGGAAAAGACCATGAAGGCCACCTTCGGGGAAAAGGAATTTTCCGGGGATGTGGTGTTCCAGATGAAGAACGTGGAAAAGACCTTTGGGGAGCGTACTCTGTTCTCCGGGGTGAATCTGAAGGTGGAAGGAGGCGAGCGGATTGCCCTTTTGGGAGATAACGGTACTGGAAAGTCCACCTTTATCCGCTGCCTTTTGGGAGAGGAGCCCTGCGGCGGCAAGATTCAGTTCGGCCCCACGGTGAAGGTGGGGTACCTGCCCCAGATTATCCGCTTCTCCCACCCGGAGCGTACTCTGTACGACACCATGCTCTATGAGAAAAACTGCACCCCTCAGACCGCCAGAGACCGCCTGGGCGCCTTTTTGTTCCAGGGTGAGGATGTATTCAAGAAAGTGGGCGACCTGTCAGGCGGCGAACAGTCCCGGCTGCGGCTGTGCATGCTCATGGACGAAAAAATCAACCTGCTGATTCTGGACGAGCCCACCAACCACCTGGACATTGCCTCCCGGGAGTGGGTGGAGGCAGCCATCGAGGAGTTTGAAGGGGTGCTGCTGTTCGTCTCCCACGACCGGTATTTTATCGAGAAGTTTGCGGAGCGGATCTGGCTTCTGGAAGGGGAGCATATCCGGGACTTCAAGTGCGGCTACACCAAGTACCGCTCCATTTTGGAGCATGAGGCCATGGCGGCCCAGCCGGCGGCAGCACCCCCGGCAAAGCCCAAAAAGGAGAAGCCCAAGGGCGGCACCAAGGAAACGGAAAAGCTGGTGCGCCGCCTGGAGCGGGAGATTGAGAAGCAGGAGGCGGTGGAAAATGTGGAGGAGATCTGTTCCGTTCCCGGTGTGGATATGGTGCAGTTCGGCCCCTCGGACTACTGTATGAGCCGGGGATGGAACCGGTTGGACCATGCAGAGGACTATAAAGCCGCAGAGCGGCGTGTCATTGAAGCCGCCCTGCGCCATGGCGTACAGCCCCGCTGTGAGATCAACGCCCCGGAGGAGGCTCAGTACTACATTGATCTGGGTGTCCGACACTTCAGTCTGGGGGATCAGATGGCGGTGCTGAAGAGCTTCTGGACCAATCAGGGTGGAACCATGCGGCGCATTGCCCATGCGCTGGAGGATTGAATCCCCCTCTCCCGTGCAAAAAGACGCGGAAGAACAAATCGTTCTTCCG